>Ga0307423_1000430_pt1 | contig 28434 bp, 31 predicted proteins | sample SalMarWE160310MG_FD_202154 | JGI IMG/M metagenome (GOLD analysis project Ga0307423, IMG submission 202154) | Salt marsh sediment microbial communities from the Plum Island Ecosystem LTER, Massachusetts, United States - WE1603-10 | ecosystem: Environmental > Aquatic > Marine > Intertidal zone >... | reverse complement strand
TTCTTTCTCCAGTTTAGTTCTAAGCCTAGTTGTGGTAGGCTGTGAAACTCCTATCGCTTTAGCTAATTCCCTGTCACTTCTTCTAGAATTCTTCATAAGTTCTGAAAGCAACTTACGTTCCAAGTCTTTCAAACACCACCCTCCTCCCTTCGCCGTAACATTTGTTATGTTCACTATTTGAACTTATTTCAGAATTCAAACGTGAAATTTCCTTATTAACTTCGCGGAAGCCGTAACTAGAAAATTACTGAGAAAAGAGTATATTTGAGACTTCTTTTGGCAAATCGTCCTCGCCTATCTTGAAGGTTTGCGGTTCCTCAATTTTCAGGATTGCCCGCAGAGCCTCAGCGTCAAGCTCGCAGATGAGATGCAGCAGTTCCTCTCGCGCCACCTTGAAATGTTCCTTAAAAGAAGCGTCATCAGCGTACAGTTCTCCAGCAAACGCGCAAATCGGGGTTTTTTTCAGGTACCACTCCACCTTTCCAGTTTTGCGGTTTATGTCAAACGTTACGGGTCCAGCCCTGCAGGTTTCAGGCTTAACAGGATGAACCACGCATTTTCCCGTGTCATTGCTGTAAAACACGCAGAAACCAAGCTTGTCCACACTGGGAAAAGAATAACTTTCATGCGAGAACGGCTCCTCAATGTGACGCTTTTGCGTTTTCAAGTAGTCTTCTATGATTTTCTGCCGCTTCTTTGTAAGCGGAGGCTTAGCGTCTTGACAACAAATGGTTTTGCACGTGCAACAAACGTCAAAGTTGCAGGTTTTTCTCACATCTTCATTTGACATCCATGTTCACCTCAGAAATAAGGTTCGTTATCCAATAAGCATTTGATAAGCGCTGAGTAGACTGTTAAAATTGCGTCTTTGAGGTCTGTTTTCTGGGCTCTCTTCAAGACGCGGCTTCTTATAACATCGGACAAGTTGCCTGCTTCAATTCTTTTCTTGATTATCCACAGATACTTTTTCTCGTCGTCTTCAGCGTTTTCCACAGCCAAGTTGAAGAAGTACTGACACACTTCCCGCGCTGTTTCGCCGTTAGGATGCAAAACTCGGGCAGCTAAGCCATCCGCCATTATCGTGTTGAAATCTCGGATTAGAAGCTGATGCGGCAAAGGCTCTGCGCCTTCAGCGAGCAAGCCTCGGAGGGCAGCGCGGACAAAACAGCTAAGTGCCACGTCGGATTTGACGCATTCCTGCTCATCCATCACACGAACTTCAAGCGCTGACCTGTCAAACCTGAAAATCACGCCGCGAGAGTTCACCCACTCCTTGAACAAAAGCATATCTGCAGCGCCAAGTCCAGCCAAGTCCTGCGAGTACTTCCCGATAACCTCTTTTCGATACTGGCTGAAGGAGGAGACAGATTCAGGAACAACAGCGCCCGCTATCGAGGGGACTTCCTTCTGGTTGAGCTTGTAAAAGTTTAACCTGTTATCCACGTTGGGACCGAAATCTCCTTCCACGATGGGGGATGAGGCGGAGACCACTGGCAAGTAAGCACATAAGCCAGCGAGCAGATTGTGCATCAGGACTCCGGTTTTCTCCGTTGCGTAGGGGAGGTTCAGGTGGAAGCTTTGGATGTTAAGCCAGCCGTGCTGTTTGAGGTTGAAGATTTTGCCGAGTTCTTGGTAGATTTTTCTGTGGCGGTGAGGCCATATGCGGGTTTCTTCAAGCTTAAGCAGTGGATGCATGCCTGTTCCAAGCAGACGCGCACGATATTTTGCATGCAGAAAATTGGTGAGGGTTGACACGGCGTTCTGCATGGTTTCTTCGAAGATTTCAGGTGACTTGAAGGGCGAGTTGGCTTTTACTTCCATGACGTGCATTTGGAGTTCTTTTCCGAACGTGAAGTGCGGCAGCTCGACGAAGTTGACGATTTTTCCGTGGAAGTCTTTTATGACTTTGTCTACGATGGGTAAAGGCTTCAGCGCTTCGTCTACCAGCGCGAATTCGTGTTCTGGACCTAAGACTTCTAGGGGCTTGTACGTGGTGTTTCCTCTTTTATGGGTGTTTATTGTCTGAATTCGATTATAACGCAACAGCTAATTTTAAATATGACTGTGGTGATATCGCATTTTGATTGTCTGGTGTTAAATGAGTGCTGGTCGTCTCAAACATCGACCTAATAAGCGGCTTGAACACGGTAAAGCCGTCAACGTTTCTTGAGTCATCAATCAAAGATACAGTTTTAAACATCAACAACGACTACCGCTACCTGAAAACAGGGTACTACGTTTCGCTGCACGCGGAAGTAATGGGCAACCCGGTGATTCCTTCAAGCGAGAACGTAATTGACGCCAACCGCACCCCCCTTCTGCTGCTTCGAGCCGCGAGAGCGGGAATCCCAACATTGCCTTTTCTTGTAACGGACTCGGTGAAGAAGATTGCTGTTGAACAGGGTTTTCCAGTGGTGGTTTTCGCGGTTAACCCTTTCATTCATGACGGTTACAAAACAGCCCGCAACATAAGCGCCCTGTACAGAGCCATAAAAAGCTTGAGCATGAACTACAAGTTCGCCGTGTGCAGTCAGCCATTTAAGGGGGAAATGTTCTCGGTAAAATCGTTCTTGGGCACCACCGCGGAACAAGACGACAAAGAAATACAGCACGTCTCAAAAAAGGTCTATGAGCTGTTCAAGATTCCAGTTTGCAGACTCCACATTCAAAAGGTTGAGGGGAAAGCGTACCTTTGCGGTCTGCAACCCTTACGGAAAGATGAGCTTTCTCCAAGTGATTTGGAACAGATTTCTAGAGAAGTTTTGCTGCTCTCCGAGCAGGGTGAACTCTTCAGTGGCTAAAATCGCGTGTTTTGTTGAAAAATATAATTTCTCTGATCCCTCGGAGGAGGCAGCGCTTCTGAACTTCAAACACGCCGCAGAAGACTCTGGGCAAGAGTTCAGTTTCCTATTCAGAGAAAACATATCCGATATATCGAAGTACAACGCTGTGTTCATCAGGGCAACCACTGACCCGCTTAACACCGCGTACGTTGTTTCTAAAACTGCGTGGACGCTTGGGCTGAAAGTAATTGACGACCCAGAGTCCATACAGATATGCGCGAACAAGATACACCAGTATGCACTGCTGGACAAGTTCAACGTGCCTCACATCCCAACGGTGTTCCTGAACAGGGATGAACTGCACCACAAAAACATCGTAAACATTTTTGACACGTTGGGGAAACCCGTGGTCATAAAGGCGCCTTACACGAGTTTTTCAAGATACGTGGAGAAAGCCGCGTCTGAATCAAGCTTCAGGGACATCACTAAGCGTTTCTTCAAGAAGTCTGATGTGTTGGCGTTGCAGAAGTTTATGCCTACGGCTTTTGACTGGCGTGTTGGCGTCTTAAACGCCGAAGTATTGTATGTTTGTAAGTACATGATTCCGAAAGGGCGCTGGAAGCACGGCGCCAAGCTGAGAGGCAAGGATACAGTTGTTTGGGGCAGAACCGTGGCTTTGAAGACGAAGAACGCGCCTGAAAGGCTCAAAGAAACCGCGCTAAAAGCCTGCCGGGTTATCGGCAAGGGACTCTACGGCGTGGACATCAAAGAGGTTGACGGCGAATACGTTGTGGTGGAGGTCAACGATAACCCAAGCATCTACGCGGGCTACGAAGACCGATGCGCCAAGGATCTGTACGAGAAGGTCGTAAACTACCTAGCAGAGTAGCGCAGGGTTATGCAGGTTCGTTTCGACACATATTTATGTCGTCTCCACAATCAAACAAAGGATAGTGAAGAAGTATGGTTATGTTGAAGGAAACTGTTAAGGATTACGAGTTGCGCGGAGACATGTCGGTTGATGAGCTTGTCAAGCAGATGGATGAAGCGTGGGGTTTCACCGCTGGCAAACTCTCTGTGGGCGTTAACATTCTGGAGCGCATGTTCAAAGCAAAAGACTGCGTGAATTTCCTCTCTTTCACCGCAAACATCGTGTCAACTGGCACGCGGGGCGTGTTCAAGGAGCTGGTGAAGCAGAAGCTTGTGGACGTTGTCATCACGACGTGCGGGACGCTGGACCACGACGTGGCGAGGTGCTGGAAGAACTATTACAAAGGCTCCTTTTTCATGGACGACGCTAAACTTCACAAAGAAGGCATAAACCGCTTAGGCAACGTGCTGGTTCCCAACGACAGCTACGGCACCATAATAGAAGAGAAGATGCAGGGGTTGCTGGAAAACCTTTGGAAAGAAGGTATGAAAGAGGTTTCAGGCAGACAGTTTTGCCGTGAGATAGGTTTGCGCTGCTGCAACGACAGCTCGATTCTGTATTGGGCAGCCAAAAACGACATACCAGTTTTCGTTCCAGGAATAACGGACGGCGCGGTAGGTTATCAAACGTGGCTTTTCAGCCAAGACCACGACTTCAGGGTTAACCTACTAAAGGACGAGGGCGAACTCAGCGACCTGATTTTCTCGGCGAAAAAGACTGGCGCATTGATTGTGGGCGGCGGAATCTCGAAGCATCATACGATTTGGTGGAACCAGTTCAAGGACGGTTTAGATTACGTGGTTTACGTGAGCACGGCTGACGAGTGGGACGGCAGCCTCTCGGGGGCGAGACCTAGGGAAGCGGTTTCATGGGGAAAAATTAGTGAGAAAGCTAAGCGTGTGATGGTTGAAGGCGATGCGACGCTGGTGCTGCCCGTGATGATGAGCGCTCTTGCAGCGAGGCTTGGGAAAGCTTAGGTTACCTCTTTGAAGAGCCAGCTCATGTCTGGTCCCTTCCGCTTCGTCTTTACCCGTTCGCAGAGAGCGTGTGTTATCAGCGGCAAGGCAATTGTGGCGTCACAGTAACATACCGCGCGGGTGGCGCTGTCGCTGTTGATTTTGCCCCAGCTAACAGCCTCTTCCAGCGTGCAGCCGCTGAGTCCGCCCCATTGGGGAGAGTCGGAAGTGATTTGTATGGCGTATTTGTGAGGATAGTAGTATTCTTGCAATCCTTTACGGAGGTGACCGTCTCTTCCTGGAACACCTTTGTCTTCAGTCATGGGTGAAACAGATATGGCTATGAGTTGAGTGATGTCTTTGGGCACACCGCCGCCTATGTAGATGACGCTGACATCTTTGGTTTTGGTGCCTATGCTGACAAACTGCTCGAATTCTTTGGCTGAGTCAACGATGATTTTGTGTCCTTGATTTTTTGCCATGAGGATGGTTTCGCCGTAGGCACTATCAAGGAAAGCAGGACTAAAAATGGGCACGCCATTCTGGTATGCTGTAGCTGCTATGGCGGGGATTTTCTTTTCGCTGAGGAATTTACCGAGTTGGTAGAAGAATTCGTGGCTGCTGTAGCCGTAGTCGGTTTTGAGGGTCATGACGAAGTCTGTTATGAGTTCTTCCATTTTGCGGTAGTCGGTTTCTTTGCCGAAGACATCGTAGTAGCGGTTGACGTCTTTGTCGAGGAGGTCTTGGTCGTTTACCATGTGGCTGCCCTGCCAGTAGCCGAAGCCCATGGCGTCCACGATGTCCTCTGAAACGTTAGCGCCCGTTGAAACCAGCACGTCAATGAATCGATTCTCTATAAGCCAGTTCACTATGGTCCATTGACCTGCGGTGCTCATAGAGCCCGTTAAACCCATAACGATAGTTAGATCTGGGTCGTTAATCATCTTCTCCCAGACATCAACTGCTTCGCCGAGTTTCCTTCCCTGATAGGCGGTTCGGCTCATCTCCGCCAGAAGCTGAGAAACACTTTTCTCCTTAACCTGTATTGGCTCAAGTTTCTTATTGAAGTACGGTTCACTCATTAGTTTGCACCTCGTTTTAGATTAATTGACTTGTATATGAAATTTTTTATTCGTTGAGTAAAGTGGATAGCAGCTTTCCTGCACCCAGAGGCGGAAAAATCAAAGATGGAATTGATAAAGGCTTGCTTGGTGGAGGCTACGCAAATTGGGTTGTTGATGGTTGTTCAGGGGGTGTTTCGCAGCCTCGGTTGCTGAATTTTCCCAAGTATCCAAACGGATAAGATAGTAGAAAGATTTCAGGTACGCCTATTAGAATGGAGAAGGGGGCACCTGTGATTGTGTGTATTATTAGGTTTATTGTGGAGAAGATGAGTAGGAGGAAGAAGCCGTTGGTCCAGAATCCTATTTGCCATCCTTCACAGTTGTAGAAACGGTGGAGAATAGTGACGTTTATCACACCTATGATTATCGGTTGGATGCCGTACGTGGTGAACAGGAAGAGAGCGAAGCCTATAGGCGGCATGAAGAGAAGGAAGGAGTTTCGGGAAGCGTCCAGAATCAGTTGAATAGCAACTAGGGAAATCACTATGGTTAAGCCGTGAATGAGAGTTTGTTTGGACAGTTTAAGTGTTTTGCGCAATCCATTCACCTATTTTTTGCTCTGCTATTCTCCCGCGTATTCCGTAAATGTTGTTGACGCTGTTCCAGTATACTAGCCAGCATCCTTTGAGATTCATGCTTTTGAAGAGCGTTAGACCTTTTATGAGGTACTCGCTTTGCGCCTGGTCATCGCTTGTAGACATACCGAATTCGGCAATTACAATGTCTTTGTTAGTTATCTTTTGAAGAAGCTGAATCATGCGCGGAGAAAGCGTTAGAAACGAATCCATGAAAACGTCGAACCCGACAAAGTCAAGCTTCTCGCTGAACTTTATTGGGAGGTTCGTGCGAACCATGAAAGCAGGTCCAAAGTTAGTGTAATATTGTGCTGAAAGCTGATGCTGCTCAACTATTCCGTAGACTTGTTCGAATTTAGAACCAGCCTCGTCGTCTGTGAATAACGCGCCCATATCCCACGATGAGGCAACGTCAGGTTCATTGAGAATTTGAACGTAAGTGAGGTAGCTTCCCCACCTGTCAAGGTAAAAATTTACATCATCAAGGTCATCATGATTATTTATTATAAGGGCAACTCTAATGCCAGTCTGCCTAACAGCGTTGAAGAACACATCCGTGAAAGCGTTTAGATGATGGTTAGGATCCGTTGAATCACAGACCAAATTCACTCGAATCACATTGAACCCGACATCTTTGATGTGCAATACTTCATCATATATCTGGTCGATAGTGTCTTCCTCGTAGACATAAGATACACCCACTTCGAAAGCCGAGTGCGGGTTCCCTGACGTGGCTGAAAAGTAAACATATGGAAAGAAGATTTGAGTAAACACTAAAAGGATGGATAAACCAGTTATCGTCAAAGTCCATACAGTCTTGTTTTTTGTTAACGCGGCAAGATGTTGTCTCTGGAAGAAGCTAGTTAAGCCTCGTTTCTTGTAATCTGAAAGATGGTCTTTCTTAACGTAAGCCAGAAACCCGACCAAGACAACAGCTGCAACGGCGATTCCTACGACAACCAATTCTATGGGGAAACGAGCGGCTACGGTGAAATGGAATGTTGCCGAATACCCCACAAGTCCCGTTAAATCTTGGGCGGAAACCGTTAAGCTGTGCTCGCCAACCGCTAAATCAGAAAGTGTTGTGTTTCCAAATATGGACACTTCAGGTTGACCGTCAAGACTGTAAGCAATCCGCAAAACAGGCTCATTCACAATAATAATCAATGGAACGTCGCTAGTCTCGTATGTCTTTCCTTCTGGGCTTCTCACAGTGACCGTTGGCGGCTGGGTGTCAGGTTCTGGTGAAACCTTCGCTATAAAAGCGGTATCACCGAAAACTGCACCGGCAACGGCGTAGCCGCCATCCCGCGTCCATATGAGGGACGATGCTCTATAACTTAACGCCCATTCGCCTCTGCTGTCTAACGTAATGTTCCATAGTTCACTTCCAGACGAATCAACTCTTACCAACCCTGGACTAAGACCTAGAGCTAAAGCATAACCCTCATCGGCTTGTATTACTGCACAGAAACTGTCGTTCGGGATATGCCCGTAAGGTAAACTAAACTGCTTATGCCCCTGAGAAGTGACCTTTATAAGCCATGGAACCTGACCACCGCTTGCATGCCATTCTCCAGCTCCTGAAAGCAAAAATCCGCCATCTTTGCTTTGCACCACAGAATAAATAATATGCCAATCAAGCGGGTCTCCCTCAGGAAATGTTTGGTCCCATTGAATGTTACTGTTTGAGTCAAGCTTTGCTAACCAAAAATCGTTTTTCGATCTACCCGCCATAACACAACCGCGGTCGGCGGTCTCCGCAACAGCATAAACAGCAATGCCTCCAGTGTACTTTTTGCTCCATAGAATGTTACCTTGCGCGTCAAACTTGTACAGCCAAGCAAAATACTCCCCGTTATCTCCAAGACTGTTGCCAACCAAGACATAATCCCCCTCGCGGGTAACTATGCCGCCTTCAACAGTTCCCAATCCATCTAATCCTAAAGAGAAGCTTGACTCTAAGTTTCCATCAGCATTAGTCTTAACCACTAAGTTTTGGCAGAACAACACATAACCTTTATCCGCAGTTTGTACCACGGATACGATATTGCTATATGCTCTTTGCCATTGCAAGTTACCCGAAGAATCCATTTTAACAAACGTAGCTGCTTCAGACCACGAAGAAGCACCAGCAATAGCATAGCCGCCATCTGAAGTCTGAACAACAGACAACCCCTGCAAGCTACCATAGGTTTGAGTCCATTCCACCAAAGGTGTATCAGAAGCCTCAGCCTCCGAATAAGGAACAAAAACAACCAAAGCTGAAATAATAAACACTAACACAACTACAAAACCCACCCGCCGCACCGACGAACGCGCAAGACCGCACCGACTCAAATACCCGCAAACTCCATGCATATAAGTATGGGGGTTGTTCTGCACTTATAATTTTTGGAAAAACCAACAACCAACACAACAACAACCTTTCAACTAATCCACAACCAAACCATAAACCTCACAACTGCACACCCAACTCAGAAAACAAGAACAAAAACTCACCCAACACAAAAAGCAAACATAGTCCCTTTAAATAAGGGGAGCTATAGACTCCTTTTCAGCCTATCCTCCACCAGATTAAACCAGCTTACATTTTTTCTGGAGCTACCACACCAATCAGGTTCAAGGAATTGTGAAGCACAATCCGCACCGCATCGGTCAAAGCTATTCTAGCGTCACTAAGTTCCTGCGATTCCGCCTTCAAAACGGGCAACGCATTGTAGAAAGTGTTAAACTTGTCCGCTAGTGCATTAGCAAAATCCGCAATCAAGTTAGGTTTAAGGTATTCTGTGGCTTCGATAAACGCGTCAGGAAAACTGGCAACAGCCAAAACCAACTCCCGCTCAAGTTTCTCCTTCAAAAGCCCAAAATCCGCGTTCTCAGGTTTCCTATCCGCCTTACGCAGAATACTGCAAGCCCTCGCATGCGTGTACTGCACATACGGCGCACTGTTAGTTTCGAAATTCAGCACCCTATCCCACGTGAACAACACAGGCTTAGAAGGATCAACATCAACAAGGGTGTAACGCACAGCACCAATGCCCACAAAGTTAGCAATCTCACGCTTTTCCTCCTCCGTCAACTGTGGTGAACGCTTCGAAACCTCTTCGTAAGCTCGTTCAACCGCTTCGTCCAGCACCTCATCAAAAGTGATGTAGCGACCACGCCGACTCGACATCTTATAACCAGGAAGAGTGATCAAATTGTAAGCGAAATGAACAAAATTGTCAGCAAACTTGCTGTAGCCTAAAGCGTGCAAAGCAATCTTCAACTGCAACTGCGCCAAAGACTGCTCCATACCAATAACGTTAACCACCTTGTCCGCTCGCTCAAACTTCCACAAAGTGTAAGCCACATCACGCGTAGTGTAAAGCGTCGTACCATCAGCACGCACAAGCGTCAACGGCGGAACCTCATAATCCTCCCGTAAACCCAGCTTAGCCTTAAGGTTTAAGGTGCGCACGACTTTTTCAGCGTCAAACTCCAAAACCCCACCTTCACTGTAAACAAACGGCGAAGCCTTCAATTTCTCAAGAAGATCAGAAACCTGAGCGCTCCACACAAAATCGCTTTCCCAATCCCACGAATCATAGCAAACCGACACCCGCCGCTGAGTTTCCCTAAACCCTTGAATACACAACTCACTCACCTTTCTTACAAGACGCTTAGCCTCAGCCTCACCATCCTCATAAGCACGATTAAGCCGATTAATCTCATCCTCAGGATTCTCATCCTCACCAATTCTCGCCAAAAGCTCACCAAAAAGCACCGGAAACTTCCCCTCAAGCTCCGCAGCAATCGAACCCCACTCAGCAAGCTCCTTATTCATCTTCGCCACCTCATCAGAAGCCACAACCCCTTCAGCAGACGCAAGCACCCTTTTCAAACGATTAAGCTCAACCAAACAGCACGTAACAGTGTAAATCTTGCCCACAAAACGATCAGCCTTCTCATCAGGCTCAGGTTCCCCAAGCTTCGCGTACCCATAAGCAACCACAGAAGACTGACGCCCCACATCATCAATATAGTAATGACGAGAAACCTCATGCCCCCTACACTCCAATATACGAACCAAAGCATCCCCAATCATAGGATTCCGCGCTTGCCCAATATGGATTGGATGAAGCGGATTAACGCTCGTATGCTCCACAATCACTCTAACAGGATTACCAGTTTTAACGAAACCGTACTCGAAATCCAGTTGCCTAACAGACGCAAGCGCCAAATCAGAAAACTTGGGGAAATCCGCATGAAAGTTAACGTAGCCTCCAGCAGCAGCAACCTTCTCAATCAGGGAAAAACCAGATTTCCGCATCGCACCAGCCAGCTGTTCGGCTAAAACAAACGGCTTCTGCTTAAGCTCCTTTGCAAGCTCAAAGCAAAGCGACGACGCCAATTGCCCGAAATCAACGTTTGGCGGCTTACTCAAGGACAAAGTTTCAACCTTGACCGTTGGAAAGGCTTTCTTCAAAGCGTATGCTAATTCTGTTTCACATTCGTTACGGAACATTGCGAAAGGGTTTTCTGAAATCATCTACGTTTTCTCCTGCTGCTTGGAACACGCGCTAAACCTTTAAGAGGAAGCGCTATTTTAATTTGAAAAACGTTGTTTATCTATGTATGGATGCAGCTGGAATGAAAACAAAAATAGTTTTTTCAGAAAAAAGCCTGAATTACGGTGGTTTGCACATTGAAGGCCCACAAAGAGTGAAGATGGCGCATGAAATTCTAAAAGAAAAAGGATACGAGTTTCTGGAACCCACACCTGCATCTGAAGAAGACATCCTGAGAGCACACGACGTTGAATACGTGTGGAACCTCAAGAAAGGCTTAGTTGAAGATTCTGATACGCCAGCGTACAAGAACATTTACGAGCATGCACAGCTTTCAGCTGGAGGAGCAATAATGGCATCTAAAATTAACGGTTTTTCGTTGATGCGACCTCCAGGACACCATGCAGGGCGAAATGGTGCAGCTTTGGGCGCTTATACGCGGGGATTCTGTTACTTGAATAATGTTGCGATAGCAGTGAAGGCGTTGGGTAAGCCGGCTTTAATTTTGGATGTTGATGGACATCATGGGAATGGTACTCAAGAGATTTTTCAAGGTGATAAAAAAGTGGTTTATGTTTCTTTGCATCGTTATCCTCATTATCCTGGAACTGGGGCACGTTCTGAGGGTAATGCTTTGAATTTTCCGTTGCCGGTTGATTGTGGTGAGCAGAGGTATTTGGAGACTCTTGATGAAGCGTTGGGCATGGTTAACGTGGGTAAGCTTGAGGTTGTAGCGGTGTCGGTGGGGCTTGATGCTCACGTTGGAGACTTGGCTTCTCTTGGGTTAACAGAAGGCAGTTACCGAGAGATAGGGAGAAGAATTGGTGCGTTGCGGAAAAACACGTTTTTTGTTATGGAAGGCGGATACGTGGGCGAACAGAATGGCAGAGATATAGATCAACTTTTAAGAGGTTACGAAGAAAAGTTAACAGTGTAAATAGGAAAAGTGGAAAAACCTTTGGAGAAAGCTGTGCGGTTTTTGCAACAGGGTTTATTTTTGTTTTTTTGCGTTTGCTTTTTTGTTTAGTTCTTCGAGTTTTTCGTTGACTCGCATTGACCGTTCTTCGGCTTCTGCGAGCAATGGGTTCCAGTCTTTGTTTTTAACGATGGTGGTTAGGCGTTCGGTTTCTGCTGAGAGTTTTTCGAGAGCGTCGTTGAATCGTTTTTCTGCTTCTTCGTCGGTGCATACTAGTTCTAAGGCTTCTTCTGGGCAGGATTCAACGCATTTTGGTTCTCCGCTGCAAATGTCGCAGGTTACGGCTATTCCTGTGTCGGAGTGAATGGTTATTCCGCCGTGTGGGCAGGCTTGTATGCACCAGTCGCAGCCTTTGCATTTCTTTTCTTTAATCATTATTGCGCCAGTTTCTTCCGCTTGAGACAGCGCACCTTCTGGGCATGCGGTTACGCATTTGGCGTCGTCGCAGAATCTGCATGCGAGTGCAAAGTTGAACATGGGGGTCATGCGGACAACGCGAATCCGCGAATGTAGAGGGTTTAGGGGTTCTTCTTCTTTTTCGAGAGCGCATGCGTATTCGCATATTCCACAGCCTGTGCACTTGCTTGGGTCAACGGAAACGAATTTTTTGGATGGGAATTTTGATGCTGGCATTATTGTTAACCAGAGACTGTTTAGCTATCTAAAGATTTCTGTGCAGTCTTGAGTTTTTAATCGTTGCTTCTTTCAAGGTAGCAGCATATAGGTTGACGAATTGCGGTGCTGTTTTAGTGTGTAAAAACGGTGGTTCCGTTTAGGGTCGTGAAATAACTGTTTACAGGTAAGGGAGCGTTAGGTGGTTTTGATGGATGGTAGAGTTAACTTTAGTTGTCTTGGGACAAAAGGTATATTTGATAGGGAAACATCTGAGTTTTAGCACTTAAGATTGAGGTCACTAAATGCCAGTATTAGATCCTATCAAGAAGTCCATTGCACAAAAGCATAGGTTGTACATGAAGATTTGCAGGGATTGCAGAGTGAGAAACGCTGCAACTGCAACAAAATGTAGAAAGTGCAAAAGCAAGAATCTCAGATGGAAGAAAAGAGAACTTGTAAAGTAAAATTCTTCCATTTCTTCTATTGCGTTGCTGCCGTTGTTAGCCACGGTTAGTTGCTGTAATTGTTTGCCGATGGAGGCTGAACTGGCGCGTGAAAATTTTCTATAGCCCACTTATACAAAGACCAACAGACGCTAAACTGTTAGCCGAGTTTATGGCTGGGATTTTGCCTTTAAATTTTTGAGCAGATTAGAGGTTTACGGTTTTTGAGTGAGGCGGTGTTGTTTGGGTGAATTGCGGTGTGTTGCTCTTGTGAAAGGGTTATTTTTGTTTTAGAGTGTGTTTGCCAGTGTTTCTATGTTGAAGGCGGTGTTTGCGCAGCCGTTTTTTATGAGAGGTACGGTTTGTACGGCAACGTTCATGTTGCTTAGTGTGTCTACGCCTAGTTTTACTTCTTCTCCGCAGGCGACGCCGACGACGCCTTCGTACTGGTTTGATTTCAGGATTTTTGAGATGCATGAGCCGCCTGGAACTACGTAAACGTCGTATCCTTTTTTCTTGGCTAGATGGTCTGCTTTGTTTACTAAGCAGTCTTCTGAGCAGTGAGCGCAGGTGTAGGAGGGAAGGCTTGCGTCAAACTGTGCTTGGCATCGGTTGTCCATGTATTTTCTGGAGCAGTGAGGAAGCAGAAGCGCTCTTTTTTCGGCTTTCATGAATTTTCGTCTCTCCATTAGGTTCACGGCTTGCAGGTCGATGAAGTCTTGAAGGAGGACAACGGCGTCTGCGATGTTTAGTCCTGTGGCTTCTTGGATTCTGCAGTTTTTAATTATGTCTTGCAGAGTGTTGAGAAGTGTTTTGTGCATGCCCTTTTGGTAGCTGACCCTAGCAATCTCGGCGAAGAATAAGTGTGGAGCTTTTGACAGGTCGAAAGTGAACTGATAGGGCATAGCTTGAGATAAAAGACACACATGCTTAAAAAAATAACGTAGCACAACTCAACTTTTTAAAGTTGAAAACGCTAATTTGTTTCTTTGCTGTCACCTAAAAATTCTCGCAGGAATTTGAGTTCTTCCCGCAGCTGGTTTACCTCAGTTTCAAGGGCGTTGGCGCGTGACTCAGCAACTTTTTTGAGCTTTGCGATTTCCACCAGCAGACCAGTCCGTTCAGTCTCTAATAGCGCTATCTTTTCCCGCAGATTTCTCAAAGTCTGCGTTAAACCTTCACGAATCTCCTTAACTTGTGTGACAAGCTCTCTAACGTTCATTTTCACTGGTTTTGCTGCTGCGTCCACTTTAGCCCTAAATTTAGACTTGCATTTTGGGCAAACGAAAATTCCAACTCTGAACGCCGGTATATAACTGCCGATCGCGCTGTATTTCAAAGGGGTTACAGTCCAGCATTTAACCGCAACGGCTACTTCTGTTCCGCAGTTTGGGCAGTCAACCAATGAACAAACCCTTCATAGTATATGAGTATCCGTAGAAGAAATCTCTCGCGGTTAAGCTATAACATTTTGCATTATCAACTGAAGTTAACGCTTGCAAAACATTAAAGGAAAAATGGAAAAGAAGAGGTTTCGTTAAATGCTTATCTGGAACAGTAGCCTTTCAACGAGTTCTTTGTAGCGATTTCGGATAGTAACCTCAGTTACCTGCGCAATCTCGGCTATTTCCCTCTGCGTTTTTCTTTCACCTGTCAAAACAGAAGCCACATAGCTTGCTGCCGCCGCGATTCCAGTTGGTCCGCGACCTGAAGTGAGTTTAAGCTCTTTTGCAGCGGCCAAAATCTTGTGGGCGATTTCTTCGACTTTTCCCTGCATTGTTAGCTGGTTGGAGAACTTGGTTATGTACTGGCTGGGTCTAAGCGGCGGAATGGAATAGTCAAGCTCTTTAATCAGAAAACGGTAGCTCCGACCAATTTCTTTCTTGTTCACGGTTGACGCCTGAGAAATCTCATCCAAAGTTCTAGGCAACCCACACTGTCTGCACGCCAAGTAAATGGCTGCGGAAGTTACGCCCTGAATTGATCTGCCGCGTATCAGTCGTTCCTTAACCGCTTTCCTGTAGATGACGGAGGCGGTTTCAAGAATGTTTTTTGGCAAATTCAAGTTATTGGAAATTTTTGTGATTTCAGACAACGCAAAAGCCAAGTTACGTTCTGTAGCGTCTGAAACCCTTATGCGTCTCTGCCATTTTCTGAGACGATAAACCTGCGCCTTCTGACCAGGTGAAAGGCTTTTGCCGTACACGTCGCGGTCATGCCAATCTATGGTCGTTGACAGCCCCTTATCGTGAATGGTGTATGTCAGTGGAGCGCCCACTCTTGTTCGCTTTGACCTTTGCTCGTCGTCGAAGGCTCGCCATTCTGGTCCTCGGTCAGCTATTTTGGCGGCTACTACGAAACCGCAGTCCATGCAAACTATTTCAGCGCATTCGTAATCGCGCATAAGCCGGGTGCTTCCGCATTCAGGACATGATTGTACTTTTACTGGCTCGGCACGCGTTGACGATGAAGGCTCTGTAGGTTCATGCATCTTGTTATCTTTACTCATATGCTTTTTTACTCCGTTTCTTTTTCGAGAGAAGCAAGTACAACTGCTTAGCAGTCAATTTTTCAGGGTCTTTAACCGCTGGTTTCACAACTGCATAAGGCGAAGACACAGGACCTATCACATCAAAGACTTTGCCAACAATCTTCAAGTTTTCATTAACGACGGCGGAGCCAATTTTAGGGGTTTTGTCAGCTTTAACAACAATGTTCTGAGAAGGAGTCACATGAAGCACTTTACCCAATCTCTGCAGACACATTCCCCTCCCGAAAAACAACCAACGACAACGTGATAGCGTATTTAAAGCTTTCTACGTGTCTTGACATATGAGATTCCGACAGACTGTTGTAGTGTTGGGAAAACCATCAGAAGCTATGTCTTCTCTAACTCTCTAAACACACCCCCTCCCTTATTTAAACTGCAAACCTGATAATGCGGGATTGTTAGCCTTTCAGGTGGGTGATGCAGTGATTTTGTCGCCAGGTTTTGTTTTGAATCTCTTGGCTGCGTTGCCTTGGTTAAGGGCGATTTCCAGAAAACCGTGACTTCCAATCAAGGCTAAGGGTTCTCTGACTTTGGTTTCCCCGTAGGCTTTAAACAGACTCAGTTTCATTTTGCAGGTGGGGAGCTTCACATTTACTGCGGCTTTTAGGCGGCTTTGCGCCACTTCTTCCTCGTTTATGTTCGTAATTATGTTTCCGAACCCGTCTATATGCAAGACCTCACCGACCAGAAAACCATTTTTTAGAGTGACTTTTGCGAATTCAGGCTTTACGGCTTCGCGGATTTCGGGCCCAAACTCCGCTGGCTTCACTCCGTTTAACAAGTGGGCTGCTGCTGGTGCAAAAATGTCTCTTCCGTGGAACGTGTTTGAGACTTTGGGTAACATTAACTGCGGATTGGATAGTTCGTGAACGCGAGTTATGCCTTGTTTTTCCGCGGCTAACATTAAGATGCCGTTGTCGGGTCCAACAAAAAAACCCTGCGTGGTTTGTACCAATATCGGGCGTCTTTGGCTGCCAACGCCGGGGTCAACAACCGCCACATGAACCGAGCCGTTCGGAAAGTATGGTGAGGCAGAAGCCAGTACATAAGCGCCCATTCGTATATCGAATTTTGCTATCCCATGTGTTATGTCAATTAAAGCGGCGTTTGGACATATGTTTAAAATTGCCGCTTTTATCTCTGCGGCGTAAGGGTCTTTCAGCCCGAAATCTGTTGTCAGCGTTGCTATTTTGCGTGGCATACTAACTGATATGTTTAATGTGCCTCTTGATAGTTTTGCTCCACCCACTCTTCAGAGTCCACATAGGTCTCCGTGAAGTCAGCTGAAGCTTTCTTAGCTTTACTTTTTCTGCGTGAGTGTATATCCAGCCCTATCATTACGATGTAAGGCAAGGCAAGGTAGAGTCCAGCTAGGATGGGATTGGCGAATAGGAAGGAGAAACTGAGCAGTTGAGCCAGTGAGGTGCCAGCGTAGTTTTGCAGGACATCCAACAACACGAAAGCCAAGAAAGTCAGGGTTAAGCATACGAAGAATTGGACGAGTACGCTTCGTTCTTTTCCTAGGAGAAGAGAGGGAATGACGGAGGATAAGACGAAGGTCCATGCGAAGGCGTAGACGAAAACAACCATATCTACCCTAGCGGCTAGCCAGAAGCCTACCGTTGGGACGAAGGTGTTGAGTTGTGTTACTACGGTGGTTACTGCTGTTTCTGTGAAAAGCTGGTAGCTAATCATAAGTGTCCAAGCTACGGAGAGGTATAACGGGGTTATGAATACCGCTTTTCCCAGTGTTGCCACCTCAAACCCAATAGGAATATTGAGTATTAAGTTTTACTATACAATACTCCCTATCAAAAAACTGTATCAAAGGACAACTTCAAAAAAAGAACTTTATTACTCAGCCACCGTGAACAACAGGAACAAAAACAACCTCATCCCCATCCCTCAACCTTGTCTCCAACCCATCCAAAACACCAATCTCCCGCCCATTCACAAGTATCAACGCGTTTGGCCTCGGATCCTCAAGCTGCCGATCAACAAGACTCTGCTCCATCGCCGGCACCTGCTTAACCAGTTTGGTCACCAACTCCGCCACAGAAGCATCATTACAGCCTAACTCGACTTCACCCGCACCTGAAAAATGACGAAGCGAACCAACAAACTTGACAGTTACAGCCATTCTTGCATTCAACCCTTTAAGAAACTTTAACAAACTAAAGCTAATAAACGATTTCTCAGACTTCATCAGAAAAACCCAATTGAAGATAAAAAGAATATAATGATGAACGTGAAAAGCAGCTACTTAATTTTCAAATCTTTCTTCCGTGAACGTCTCAACGATGTCCGTGGCTACCTGAACCAACGTATCAGCCTGCTTCATCATCGCTTCCCCGTTCACTTCCTCCAACTGAGCCAGCTGCTGCACCATTTCTTCAATTTCCATCAGAAAACGCAGAACCGAATCGTTTGTAGGCTTCACTTTCCTCGCCTCTTCACGCACCAGAACCTCTATGAAAGCAGGTTCACCTAAACTGTAGTATATCGCATTTCGAGCTTTCCTGATTGACTCCACCACCAAGCTAGGAGCCATGTAAGGTATCTTCCGCGCCGCCTCCAACTCCGCCTTTGCCTCGCGCAAGTACCGCAGCGCCCAACCCTTTCGATACTCATCCATCATAAACCGCCCAGATGCAGCTAAACTTAAAGCTCCTCTTCAGTTTCGCTCGAAGAAGCCGGTTGATTTAAAGAAATAGTATGCGTTATGTACCCAGCAACCTGATTCCTCACTTTAGTGGTCGCACCCTCCGTGAGAACGTCAACAGTATGCTTGTTGGCGTTAAAATCGCTGGAGAACTTATCTGGAAAACGCTCCAAAAGATCATTAGCTAACCGTTTAATATGTTCCGTCTTAACTTTTCCCAACAGCAGATTCCTCCAATTGCACTGGCTTTTTGTCTTCCACCGCTTGAAAGCACAAAAGCAACTTCCAATAGAAGAAGAGGCTTAATTTAAGTTTACGCTTCACACTCCGCATCTCCACGGAAAACTGCCGCCGCCTGCGTGCACCAAAAACATAAATGGTTAGAAACAGAAAAGCTAACGTAGAAAACGCAGCAAGGGAAGTGATTTTTTTGCCGGTTCCCAAAGTGAAAAAGGGCAAATGGTCAAAAGAGAGGGAAAGAACAAAGTCGGGAAGATGGAGAAAAAAACGGTCCGACGCGAACCAACCGAAGAAACCGAAATCTTCACGCCGCAAATACGTGATAACCATCGTTATAATCGCGGCAGTAGCCGCAGCGCTGGTAGTGCTTTATCTGCTTTTCCCAGAGCTGTTCAACTGGATCAAAATCTGAACAGCCAACACGGCTCGCGCAGAATAAAGTTAGCGCAGTTTTATGTTGAAGAAACCCTCGAAGTTTCGAGCAATTTGGTCTGCAACATCATCAGCAGACATGTTCTTAACGTCAGCCACAGCCTCAACCACAGTCTTCACAAAAGAAGGCCTAGTCATTTGGCCGTTGTAGGGTGCTTTCCTGTAAGCCACTGGGCCATCGGTTTCGGTTAAAAAGTTTGTCAGCGGCACTTTTTTCACGACTTGGCGGATGCCGTTGGAGTAAGCTACGGGTGGTCCTTCGGTGATAAAGTATCCGTGGTCTACGGCTTTGTACAGCGCACTCATGGGGTGGCTGAACCAGTGCAGCAAAACCCTCTTCAAAGAGTACGATGGAAGCATGTCCACGATTCGGGCGGTTGTTCCACGCGAGTGAATTATGGCTGGAAGGTCAAGTTTCTCAGCTAACCGCAGCATCTTATCGAAGACCATAAGCTGCTTGTCCCATATCGCCTCGTACTTGTAGTCGAGACCGATTTCACCTATTGCCGCCACAGTCCTTTTTTGGTGCTGTTCAGAAATCAACTCCACGGTTTTTTCAAGCTCGTCTTCTTTAAGCGCCTTCACGTTCCACGGGTGAATGCCCAAGGCAGCATAAACGGCGTTAGGATATTTTTCGGCTAGTTTCAGGCTTCCAATGCTGGTTTCGAAGTCCATGGAGTTTGAAACTAATGCGACAACATTGGACCCCTGAGCATCTGCCACAAGCGCATCTGCTTGCCCAGCGTATTCTGCGTCTGAAAGATGAATGTGTGCGTCGATTAACTTCATTTTCATCCCTAAACTTCCAGTATATTCAACAAAGAGTTTTATAATTTTCTTCTTTATGTGAAGAAAAATCATCTTAGACGGCAAATTAAAGGGGTAGAAGACAAAAAAGGTTAAATACAGCTTTAAAAAGAAAAAGAAGCTACGGAGAAGTCTTTATGACCGATTTAGAATTAGCCGTTGCTCCCATGCACAGATTGTGCAAGAAAGCAGGAGCTGACAGAGTAAGTGAAGCAGCAGCGAAAGAACTGGCAAAGGCGCTAGAAGATATTGGTATCAAAATCGCGAAAGAAGCATTAGATTTCGCCATGCACGCAGGACGCAAAACCATCAAAGCTGAAGACATAGAAATAGCCACCAAAAAAGTAATGGAAAAATAGAAAGCGAACTTCCCCTTTCTTTCTTTTTTGTCAACCATCGCGTTCAGCGAACAAAAACTTTTCAACATGCTATTGACGCCGAAAAACGCCAATAGCGACCCTACCCCCTCGTTTTCTGGCGCTGAGGTAGACCCCCCTCCCCGTTTTCTGCAATGAATTTCTATTAGGATCCTAATATGTTCGTGTTGTTTTCTGCATTGTTTTGATTGATTTCTGCGGCGATAGCGCTTTTCCGCCTGTTTTTTGTGTGGGATAGACCCCTCTACTGGTTTCTGCAACGAACCGCTATTAGGATCCTAATGGGCTAAGTATGGTTTTGCTGGAGGGTTTCATCAAGGTTTGATGGAAGCTATGAGAAGCTATAACGGAAAACATTGTTAGTTCTTTCAGATTTTAAAAAAATAAAAAGGGAGAGAGGTTGAGTTTTGGTTGGTTGCTTATCGTTTCCTGAGCATCAGGATGAGCACTAGACCGATAACCACAATTGCGACTATCGATGCAGCACCTAGACCTAGGACGTATGTGTCAGTCATTGGTGCGGGTGTCGGTGTCGGCGTTGGTGTAGGTTCTGGTGCAGCGTCAACGTTTATGGCTGTTTCTGCATATGAACCGAAGTATGCTTCTGATCCATCGTAGGCTGCGAGGATTGTGTATTTGCCGGGAACTTCAGGAACGAATGTGCAACTGTAGAAGCCGCTGTCGTCGCTTGTGGCTGTGCCAACTGGGTAGACGTTACCGTTCGGGTCAATCACTGTTAAAGTGACGTTAACACCGAGGATGTCTGCTGGTTTTGCAAATTGCTTATACACGTACAGCATCCATTCGCTCTGGTTAGCGTCGCAAACAGCTGGAACACCGTTCGGGAACCTTGCTGTCAACTTGTAGTCTTCTGTGCCTGGGGATATGTCGGTAACCATGCCAGTCACTATCACGCTTGTGCCTTCCACTGAAACGCCTGGTGCTGCTGTAACTGTGGTTGCGCTTGGACCTTTGCCTATGCCGTATACTCTCTGGTCATATGTGTCCATCGTTGCGATTACGCTGTCGCCCATGATTGCGCGTCCACCCCAGCGTGTTTGACGGAACAAACCGTTTGCACGCCATATCACATCGCCTGTTGTAGCGTTAAGGCATATCATTGGTGCACCACGCGGCAGGGGCTGATTAGCAGAGTGTTCATTGTGGCCACAGTAGAGTTTGTCTCCAGAGATAAACAATGGTTTTTGCCACCAGTTGTTAGAAAACAGGATTTCCGTGTAAGGATCAGCTACGTCGTACTCCCATAGTCGATCGCCTGTTGTAGCATTGTAACAGTACACTATTCCGCTGACGCTTGCGCAGTAGAGTCGGCCGTAAACTATTAGTCTAGCAGCTGAGCCTGTGTCATCCAATGAGTCCAAATAGTACTGTGGTTCAGTTGGACCCCACATGTATTCGCCTGTTTCGAGACTGAAACCATAGTGTTCTCGGGTCTCTTTTATCCAAAAGACTCCAACGTAGGGGTCGCTACCCCAGGCCATCCAACCGCCACCGAAGCCGCTTACAGTTAGGCGTCCTTCAGCCCATTCTGAAGGTGCTTCCCAGGTAGTTGGATTGAACAGCATTTTGCCTTCGTTCCCTGGTGACATGTCGATACCCCACAGAGTGACTCCAGCAGTGCTTAGGGTTCCACCGATTATTCTGTCTCCCAAAAAGTACTTTTGGGCGCTTCCCACTCCTGATAGAGTTTCGGTTTGTATATCCCAGGTGTATTGGTTTCCGCGTGAGGCGTCAAATGTTTCTCCGTGGGCATTGTTACCCCAACTGCCAGCGCTTGATCCAGTCAGCCCGTTCATGACGACGTAAGTTGAGTTCCATAGAGTCACTGTTTTTTGGCTTGTGCTAACTGAGTATATGCAGATTTCGCCGTTTGGACCGTACATCATGGTTCCTCGAGGAACGCCTGTCATGGTGTACATCCAGTCGCCAGTGAGTGCGTCAAAAGCGTACCATGTAGTGCCAACAGTTACCCACAAGTATGCAAAGGTACCTTGATAGTTAAATGACTGGAAATAGAACAATTGACCAAAATCTATCGTTTGGTTATTCAGGAAGGTTTTAGCCCATAGTTCTTCTCCAGTGCGCAGATCTACACAGTGCTCTAGTACTGGGGTAGGCCAAGAAGTGCTGTGTTGGTAGTAAAGTTTTCCAGCGACAATTATAGAAGATGAAACAAACGCTGGACCACCACTTGATCCAGTCCATTTGCCTTCGTATGCGTCTCCAGTTTCAAAGCCTACTGATGTTGCTCCTGAACCAACGAGTCCTAAGTCTCCTCCGACCATTCCTCCTGAAGTCAGCACCTTTGTCCACAGGATGTGGGCAGTCTCTGGTGCGTCGTTGTAAGGAACGTAGAAGTTGACAGGGGTCGTCAGCCAACTGCCTGCGAGAACGTACCATTCTCTTAGCTGATTATCGATGGGACGAGTCCAGTATTCGGTTGGAAGCGGCGAGGGTGGGTAGTATGGTATTGGATCGGTCTGCACCACAAGTGTGTATTCCTCGCTGACACCCTCCAGATAGGTAGTGCCACTAACTGTCTGTTCGGGGAAGTGAGTCTGGAGAATCCAGTCGCCCGCGATATTAGGCGTTATTACACGGCCTGTTCCACCCGTCGAGTCAGTTGTGATGTCACTAATCGTCTGGGTATGCTCATTAGGGTCTTTGATTGTTATATATAAACCCTCAAAGCCATAACCTGAGCCTCTGGGGTCCACGTCTGTAATCCCTACGTGGAGTAGAACCTCTTGACCCATACCTACTGGGTTGGGAAGTGCTCCGATAAAGGGATAAGTCTTTTTCGTGTTTTGTGCACTAGCGGGGGGTAGAGAAGCCATAGGTATAGCAATAGTTAACGTTAGAAGCAAAGCAATCGTAGTCAGTTTTAGTTTTCGTTTACCGTTTTCTTTCACAAATAGTTTTTCTGCCATTTTCTTTTGTTCTCCATTAAATCTGTGTTACGGCAATAGGTTACAGGGTTTAAAAGAGTTTGCTAGTTCCCAATGTACTAGCAGGAGAAAACTACTTAAAACCGCAAACAGTAAAGTAACAATCAACAAAAAACAGAGAGAACAAACCCCAAAAGGCAAAAAAAATTGAGCCAAAAAATCGATGACCTCAGCATATTCACCCAGTTAGGCATGACCGCGCGACAAGCTGAAGTTTACATTGCCATCAACGATTTAGAGCAAGCAAAAGTTGTAACAATCGCGAAAACTGTAGAAACAGACCGAGCAGAGATTTACCGAGTAATACCTAAGCTTCGAAAAATAGGCCTCATCAAAAAAATTTTAACCAATCCAGTTTCATACAGGGCTGTGCCGCTATCAGAAGGACTTTCAATCTTGTTACAACGGAACGCTGAAAAACATCAGGAAATTCAAGCCAAAGCGAAACAGTTTCTCGAAAACTGCAACAATAAAGAAAAAACAAACAGAGAAGAATTTCAATATACGTTAACATCTGGATTAAAGGGTGTAGACAGGGAATTTTTAAGACATCTCGGAGGAGCCAAAACGAGCAGGGACGGTGTCATCGAGTGGAACGGAGTTCTCTACATGGTTAACACATACTTCAAAGAGCACAAAAAAGCCTTGGAAAGAGGCGTGAAAATCCGGTACATTACACATATACCTAAAAGCGCAAAGCTACCGCAAGTTATCCAAACCTTAAAGAAAATAGGCAACTTCGAGATAAGAAACACCGATACAAAACTACAAGCAGGCATAACTATACACGATAAAAAAAGCTTCGCCATTATCACCTCATCAAACTCTGACCCCCAAGAAATTGAAGCGTTATGGTCAAACAACCCCGCAGTAGCAAAACTAGCACAAGACTACTTCGACTTAAAATGGCAATCAACCACAACACAGCAACACAAGAAAACCCAACGAGTAAGAACGCAATCTTAGTTTAATAGCGTCCCGTGAAATAAAAGGCAATCAAGCTTTTGCAGATGAGTCCCATAGAAACTGGAAGTATTCCCGTGCGAACCCTACTAGGCCTACGTGGTCGCTCCATATGACTAGGCTGGGTTTGTCTTCGCCCAAAAAAAGCATGGCTTCTTTTCCGTCAGCGATTACGCCTCCGCCGAACATGTGGTCTCTAACGCGCAGTTCAGTTACACTGGGGAATCTTTTCAGGGAAATCCAGTCTTCGGTTTTTCCCGCCACCATGAGTTTAACGTTTACGGTTTTTTTCAAGCCGCTCATTAAGGGGTCTGCTGAAGCGATTATGGCGCGTGCGAATTCTGGAGCAGCAATCATGATCTCTTTTGCGGCTTTCGTGAGAACTTCTTCCAGCTTGGATAAAACCGCCTGCTGCCCACGCAGTATCAGCATATCGGGGCGCTCCACTAGCTCCCTCTTCTCATACAGAGGCTGCAGTTCGTCAGCAAGGATGCTTTCCCAGCTTTGGTACTTGTCTTCAAGCCTGAGTTTTGTGGACGCCATGGCTTCAACAGGGGGGACAGGATAATACTTGAACGGGCGGCTCTCCGAGCTTTTGACCCAAGCCTTCTGCTTAAGCGAGTTGAGAACTTCATAAATTTTAGAGTAGGGAACGGACGCTTCGCGGCTGATTTCCATAGCTGTCATCTGGCCGCCTTCCAGAAGCACGATGTAAGCGTCAATCTCGTAGGCGTTCAAACCCATTTCATGCAGAACATCACGAGTGTTTTCGCTGATTGACATTTGTTTCCCCTCAATCACCGTAGGAAAGGTTTGGAAACATTATTATGGTTATTTCGGTTCTTAAGCACTTCGAAAAGCACAGTCACCATAAGGCATAGTGAAAAACATGAACACCATCAAGAACACAAGAAGTATTTGCCCTGAATGCTTGACAGCTTTAGACGCCACAATATTTGAGGACGGTGGCAAAGTTTACATCAAAAAAGAGTGCCCAGAACACGGTTCTTTCCAAGAATTATACTGGTCGGATTATGACCAATACGTGCGCGCTGAAAAACTCCGATGTGACGGCGCTGGACTTAACAACCCACGCACAAAAACGGAGAAAGGCTGCCCCTACGACTGCGGCATATGCCCAGAACACAAGTCACACACCGCGCTCGCCATAATCGACATAACAAACAGATGCAACCTCACATGCCCAGTCTGCTTCGCAAACGCAGCCGCCGCAGGCTACGTGTACGAACCTACAAAAGAACAAGTAATCGGAATGCTGGAGAACCTGCGCGCGAACGACCCCGTGCCAGCCACGGCCCTTCAATTCAGCGGCGGCGAACCCACAATCCGCAAAGACCTAGTTGATTTTGTCCGAAAAGCAAAGGAACTCGGCTTCCGCCACGTTGAAGTGAACACAAACGGGCTACGGCTCTCCCAAAGCGTGGATTACGCTAGAGAGCTGAAGGAGGCGGGCGTAAGCACCGTATACCTGCAGTTTGACGGATTAACCCCTGACGTTTACAAGTTCATCCGCGGCGTAGACCTGCTCGACATAAAGATGAAAGCCATCGAAAACTGTCGCAAAGCAGGACTCCACAGCATAGTCTTAGTGGTCACGTTGGTGAAAGGCGTAAACGACAGTCAGCTCGGCGACATCATAAACTTCGCCGTTGAAAACTTTGACATCGTAAGATGCATAAACGTTCAGCCAGTGTCCCTCTGCGGACGCCTCCCACAGAAAGAACGCGACCGAATGCGCATCACAATCCCAGATTTCATGCGCCTGTGCGAAGAACAAACAAACGGGAAAATAAAGGTTTCAGACTTCTACCCCGTGCCCACCGTCGTGCCAGTTTCGAAAGCCGTAGGCGCCCTCCAAGACAAACGGTACGTGGAGTTCACGGCGCACCCACACTGCGGCATGGCAACATACCTTTTCGTGGAAGACGGCAAAATCACACCAATCACACACTACGCGAACGTGGACAAGTTCGTTGAAACCATGAAGAAAGTTGACGAGAACGCCTCGGAAGGAAGCAAGAAAAAAGCTAAACTCCGCCTTCTCGGCGCAGCTAGACACGTAAAATTCAGTTTCCTGAGAAAATACCTCTTACGAGTCTTAACGGAAGGAACCTACAACTCGCTAGGCGACCTGCAGAGAAAAACCATCCTGCTTTCATCCATGCACTTCATGGACCCGTACAACTTTGACTTGGAACGCGTGCAAAGATGCGTAATCCACTACGCCGTGCCAGATGGCCGCATAATACCGTTCTGCACCATGAACTCGATTCACAGACCAGAAGTTGAAAAGAAACTCGGCATTCCACTTAAAGAGTGGAAGGCTAAGCATAAAGTTGAAATAAGCCAGCCTTTATAATTCACCAGCCAAAATACGAGAGAAGTGAAACAAATTGGGCGGAAAAAAGAAACTCGGCATGAAACAGATGGAACGGATGCAGGAAAAGAGAGACGAAGAAAGCAAGAAAGATAAAAAGAAAGAAAAAGCCGCAGCGCCGAGAGAAAGAAAAACAATAGGGGTAATCCCGCCAGACGTAAAAAACGAAAAGATCGTTAACGAAGTAAAGAAGATGAACGTTTTGACGCCTTACGCCGTGGCTACAAGGTTCAACATACGCATAAGCGCAGCCAAAGATTTCTTGGAGCAACTGGAACAGAACGGCGCAATCCAGTTAGCGTCAGGAAATCACAACATAAAAATCTACAAACCCGTTGCCGCATAATCCAGCGGAACTTTTTCAAGATTTTCACCTTCAAAGAACGGGAGGCTACAGCTTGAAGTTTCCAGAAAGAGTTTACACAGAGAAAGAAGTTAAAGCCGCAAGAGAAATGGTAAACAGCGGCTACAAACACAATTTAACAGTGGAAGGAAGCCAAAACTTCGAAAAGAAAGTTAACGAAGTGCTTGAGCTTGTAAAAACTGCAGGTTACTACGAGTTTTTAAGGACTTACATCAGGAAAATAATGGAGATTGACGGGTTAACTCAACTCCGCGAAACAGAAGCATCTATATGGGCAAACAAGTTCGCAGTGGAAAACCCCGTGGACGCCGCAAGCCTGCTCATCCAAAAAGCCAATCACATGAAGGAGTATCTTGAAGGCGAACTCTACTACGGAGGCACCGCGGAGAAACGTTCAGTTGACAAACGCATACAGTTCCTTGAAGTTTTAAAAGAAAAGAGCCAAGATGAAAGCGTGAAAGAAGAATGCGCGCGGCTCCTGAAGATGTGGGAAGACAGCTCAACAGTCTTCTAGCTTACTAACTCGACTTTGATTGTTGCGCCGCTTTTAACCTGCTTAAACAGCTCCAGATTCTTTGTGATTTTCCCCAGGATGTTCACTGAACTGTAAGGTTGCGACTGCCCATAAAACACGCAGAGAGCGCTGCCCATAGGCCAAAACGCTATGTCTCCGGTTTCTACGGTTGTTTTAGCTTTTTCTTCGCCTATTTTAACTGGAATTTCAAAGTAAACTTCTTCTTTCCACACAGCGGCTCTGCCTTCAACTGGAAGCTTGCGGACAATGGTGTCTATTGTTCGGGGCGCCAAAAACCTCACTATCTCGCCTTCCGCTTCACCTAAACCCTCTATAACGAACTTCACCTTTATTCGTGAAATATCTTCTTCATCAGCCACCGTTCAAATCGCCCCTTAGAAAACCCCTTGATACTTGAGTAGCTAGGTACTCTTACTGGAAGAGCATATTTAACTCTTACAGTCCTTCAATTCACTTTAACATGCCTTCACAAATAAACTACGACAAAAAAGGGCGTCATGGAGCAAGCAGCTGAACCTTATCCTTGAAGCTTGCTATAAGAGGTCAAGAAGAGTTTTGCCTATGTAGTCTACCTGCTCTTCGGTGACGCCGGGGTGAACGGGTAGAGACAACACTTGACTTGCGGCTTTTTCTGTCTCAGGCAATCTGCGCTCACCGAAAGCTTCAAGATAGTAGGGCATCAGATGCACGGGGTTAACGTAGTAAGCTACGGCGCCCACACCTTTCTTATGTAGCTCTTCTAGAATTTTGTTGCGTTCGGTTCCTGTTGCGCTTTCGATTCTAACCGTGTAGAGGTACCAACTGTGCTGGTGTTCAGCTGATTCTGTAGGCAGCTTCAGCCTGTCTGACGACGCAAGCAGTTCCGTGAGTCTTTTAGCGTTTTCACGCCGTTTAGCCACGAAACTCGACAGCTTTGCTAATTGCACCAGACCGATAGCGGCTTGTATTTCTGACATGCGGTAGTTGTAGCCGAGCATTAGAGAGGCGTACTTGGCTTTTTCCCCGTGGGTTCGTATCAGCCTCAAAGTCTCATCCATTTCGTCACTGTCGGTGGTTACAACGCCGCCTTCACCCGTGGTTATGTTCTTGCTGGCGTAAAGACTCCAGCAGGCAGCATCAGCAAAAACTCCAGCGGGTTCCCCCGCGTAGGTTGCGCCGTGAGCTTGAGCGGCATCCTCAA
>Ga0307423_1000428_pt1 | contig 28453 bp, 30 predicted proteins | sample SalMarWE160310MG_FD_202154 | JGI IMG/M metagenome (GOLD analysis project Ga0307423, IMG submission 202154) | Salt marsh sediment microbial communities from the Plum Island Ecosystem LTER, Massachusetts, United States - WE1603-10 | ecosystem: Environmental > Aquatic > Marine > Intertidal zone >... | reverse complement strand
CTTAGTCATTTTCATAACCCCTCCTTAATTCTTAATAGATTTTTCCTATTAATATTGTCTAAAACCTGCTTGTGTGAACATTTGAAACTGCTTAGAAACAAAGCGGATACAACTTAATTCAAATTTATATAAGACTCAATTGACAACAGGCAAGCTTTTAGAAGATCTTCAACTCGAAAACCAAAAAAGCATCAACTGTCGAAATGCCTGGCAAGACCACTTATGCAAAACAGTAGCCGGGCGCACATTATTTTCAGTTTAGTTGCCCAAAATACGAGACTTATAAAATCACTTAACTATCTTTATTTCATCAGGATAATCTGTTGTATTAAGCCAGGTATTTAACTCCGGCGCAAAACCGGGGATATATTTTACTACTAATTCCTCAAATGAATTATAATTAATAGAATTGAATGAGAAAAGCTCTTTAAGAAACCTGTCAAACTCTTCATCTCCCATTTTGTTCCAAATGCTGTAGAAAAACAGCCAGACTCTGTCGTTTAAAACAAATTTGTCTTTATATAAACCAATCTCATCGAATTTAATTTCGAGAATTGGCTTTTCAACCGGAAGGGTGTTTCCCCGCCACGTTTTGCCGGTTTTTCTTTTCTCTAAATATCCCTCTTCAACTTTCATCATTTTTCCTTTCGCATCATAGGCATCTCCCTCCATTTTTTTTAATGCATAAACCTGGAAGAAACTCGGGAAACCTTCAATCACAAAAGCACAGAAAGGATTTTCTATTGTCACAGGTATTTTAACGTATGGATGTACAAGTTCGTGAGCGATTAATGACTTTGAACGAATATCATTTTCAAACGTATTAAATATCTCTTCAGAAATACCGATTACATTGCCGCTGGATATATCTCCATACCTTGGCATTTCCATAATAAACAAGGGCAGCGCGTTATCAATGCTTTTCAGGTTTTGAGAATATAGTTTCCTTAATCCGATTGCATACTCCAGAATTTTTTCACTACTTATTTGGTTATCAAGATAATAAACATAGACATTATCAGTTGTATTTAATTGATAAGGTCGTGCGGTACACTGTATATCTAAAATGTCTGTTAGTCCTGGTTTCCATATAGCCGTATATGTTGAGTTATCAATTTTTTCTTCGAGTAATTCGCCTCCTACAATACACTTATATTCCCTGGGAAGTTGAACTGTTATTTTTCTAAAATCAGCCTTATAACTGCTTTGATATGCTTCTGCAAAAACAGGGAACCATAGCGAGTATCCATAACCACGAAGGTAAACTCCACTGTTTTTGTTTATATGCATATAATTGGATATAGCTCCTACTTTGGAGGGATTAAAAAATCCTGAATAAAAAACATTCAGATTGTTTTTATCAACATCAGAAGTTCTAACAATAACCTTTAATGCAACCCTGCTGTAATCGTAGCCATACAGAACTTTCTCGTCGGAATAATTAATATTTTTATTTCCGGTTAATATTGAATCAATATTAAGCTCACCGTGTAAATAAAATACAATTACACTATCAGTTATTTCTGAAAACTCAACAAAAGAATTAGCTCGCATAAATGCTTCCGGAGAAACCGGGGAATTATACATTTGTGCATCATCCGGAAAATACTCAACATTTATCTCGTAACTGTTTACAGTCTGTGCCTGCAGGTATAGGGGAATTGAAATTAGGAATAGTCCAAGTAACACTTTTTTCATGTTATTATTCCAGAAGCTATTTGAAATAGTTGAAGAATTCTTTTGCAACTTAATCCATAACAAAAAAACTATCAACCCGCCTACATTTCATTGCGGTGGACAAGCCACTAATGCAAAACAGCAATTTAATTCGTTATTACTTTCACATCTTTTCCCAACCGCAAAAATAAATTGATTCCCAAATAAGTTTTCAATTATTTAGGTATTCCGAACCATCTTGGGACCCTATTCATATATTCTGTATAAAGATCCTGATATTTAGAAAGACAATATTTCTCTTCCAGAAGAGCTTCGTAATGAAAACAAATTGAGATGATTACGCTCAATAGAATAAATATCAGCGAGGCAGTAGCAATACCGGTGCCTATACAGATTAGAGAAGTTGCCAGATACATTGGATGCCTTGAAAGTGCATACACTCCTTTTTGAATCAATTGATCTATAGGTGTAGTCATAAAGCTGAATGTAGCGAGCGACAATAACAATACGCCAATAATAAACACAGAAAAGCCAATGTAAAACAACGTAGTTCCGAAAAGAAGAGGCAGAAAAATTGAATAACCTAATGACAATAACCAAACAATATTTGCAATAACGCTTATGTATTTGTCAAATGGAGTTTGTCTAAAGTGGTTTGGTATATGACTTCGTTTCCATATACGTTTATCAACGAAAATAATTAACATCATCTGCAAAATGAAAACGCTCATAAAAAGCCAGCCATTCCAAATACCTATTTCAAAAAGTGTTGATGTGAACACGATTCAATCTAATTATTTTCTAAATATTTTACTTAACAGCAAAAGTAATTCAAAGTAAAAACAAAAAAGCATCAAACAATCAAAGATATTTTCAACCGGGTTCTTCTCTAAGAAATTTTGCTGCCTCATCAAAAGAAAAAGTGTTACTTCCAAAAGAATCATAGCTGCCCAATTCTGCAAGTTCATCAACAATATCCGAAAACTTTTTAAGGCACGATCGGAAAACAAACGGACCGAAGCTCACCCGGTTTATTCCAATTTCCTGCAATGTTTTTAAAGGAACGGATCTGGCTGAGCCGAGAATATTCATTGGGGATTTAATTTTTTTGCGTAGGGTTTTTACAGTTTCGAAATTGAGAACGCCTATAGGGTAAATACAGTCAGCACCGGCATTAATGAATGCATTAGCTCTTTTAACAGCGTCATTAATTAATTCTTCACTGATTTTATTTGTTTTTGATAGAAAGCAGTCTGTTCTTGCATTAATTACCAGATGAATTCCTCTTTTTTCTGCAGTTTCCCTTACTGCAGAGATTCGTTTACACTGCTCATCAATACTTCTCAGTTCACCTTCCGTACCTGTGTTATCTTCAATGTTAATACCAACTGCACCGGTATCAATCAGCAAATTAATATTTTCTTTTAACCCGGTCAGGTTCGCAGAATAGCCGGACTCAATATCCGCAGATACAGGTATATCAACACTTTCAACAATTCTTCGCACTATTTCAAGATGTATGGAGAATTTTATTTTCTCACCGTCTTTGTATCCAAGCGATGAGGAAACCGCAGCACTTGCAGTAGCTATTGCCGGAAATCCTTTTGCTTCCAGTATGCGAGCACCTATCGGATCCCAAATGTTTGGCAGAAGAAGTAGCTTTTCACCTTTGTGAAGTGATAGGAGAAGTTCAGCTTTCATTTTTTGCCTGTCTTTATTCATAATTATAATAATAACATAATTTCTTCCAACTTAACTCGTAACAAAAAACAATTGAAAAATCATTTAGCCTGTTGCTTGTCCCTAAGCATTCTCAAATAAACAGCTACTTGTCCGCGGTGATGTATTTCATGATCGATGTTACCTCTTAAAATAATCCATTCAATACTTACCTCACCGTTAAATCTATCATCATAAATTTTACTTTCTATCTTTTCTTTATCAAGCGAATCAATAAAATGAATTTTTCTTTCCAGACCATCTTCAAGTTCAGAAATTAGAGTGTTGAACTTCTCTTTGCTGCAATTCTCTATACTTCCTTTCTCAGGTAGAATTGATTTTATTGATGGTTCATTTATTTTTTTGATTGTCCAGTCGTCTGATTCAATCAGATGTGTTGCAATTTCTGCAAAGCTTAAAGAATTTTTGCTGATACGCCAGTTCTCATAACCTTCGGGAACAGTTTTAAGTCTTTTGAGAGTGGAGTCTCTTACTGCTTTGCAAAACTCTATTAACAGTTCGTTATTCATAGAAAACTAACGACCTATAAATATTAGTATTGCAGAAAGTGTAAAGAGAAACGGGCAAAGTCTAAAAGGAAAAAACTTAACTTTAAAGCCAGTAAACAGAGAAACAATTGCCAGCACAATTAACGTTGCTGCAGAAGCAATGTAAACAAGTTCGGAAACACTGTTAACTGCTCCAATATAAGTTACTCCCGCAACAATCACCCCGATAAATATTAGGGCAATCCCCTCAATTATCCATTCCATTGAAATAATGTTTTTGTTATCTACGGTTATATCGCCAAAACCTTTAACAACATTAGCGGTAGGAAAAAGGTGAGCGACTCCCCATAAAAAAGTAATAGCTGCTCCTATATAGAGCAATATTGGGTTAGTCATAGCAAACCTCCTTTAATGGTTAATGACAACTTAAGACAAAACCAAAAAAGCATCAACCAGCCTGTATTTTATTTTGATTCGAATGTTGAACGGGCAAATGGTCCGGGCGTACTTTCCTCACCTATCTCGGCGATAATTTTACCATCTTTGTTAAAACGGAAGAGTGTAATACCACCCCAGCTTTCTTCCTGGTTAGCAGAATCTGCATCTGGCAGAACGGAGCCAACGCTAATGGCTCTAAAGCTCCAAATAAAAACCACTTGGTTCCCTTCCACAACAGATGAGTGAATAGTAATTTTGCCATCTTTCCATCGTTTACAGAAACCCTCAGCGAAATGTTTTACAGAATCCCGACCACGAATAGCAGGTGTATTAAATAGTTTTTGAAACACAGGATAGCTCACGAAAATACTATCGTCTGCAAACTCGTCTACTACCTCCGGACTGCATCCGTATTCTCCACGAATAAATTTTTCGGCAGTTGTTCTGTATTCCATTTCTTTATTAACATCTATGCTTTTACATCCGCCAAGCAAGTAAATTAAAGTTGCTGCAAATAAATATTTATACATTTTTGACTCCTGTTAATTGCCTTTCTTCAAATCAACTTAACTCAAGATCCCTCAAGCATCAATGCGATGATTCAACCGACATCAACAAATATAAATAATTTATACTTCGGTGATAATTTCGTTATAACTGAGAATTATTTTACTGATAACCATTAATTCAATTATCACAAAATAAAATAAGGAGGCATAAGATGAAAAAGCTTTTTGCCCTGCTAATGTTTTTCTTCCCATTGCTGCTGCTGATCAGTGGGTGTAATGAACCCAATACACCGTTTGAAAACAAAAATCTAACCGAGAATCAGCAGTTAGAAAAAAATGGGGGACAATCTGGAAATATTGTGGTTGCAAACCGAAACTCGGGAAGCATTTCTGTAATAAATACAAAGACTGATGAAGTGAGTGGCACCTATCAGCTGCCTTCGGGACCCAACACTCCTGAACCTATGTATGTAGTTTTTGTTGAACGTGGTCATCGCGTATTTGTTGGCGACCGCGCAAATAATCAAGTTGTGGTTTTTAATTCTTCTAACTACAGTGTGGAAACGACAATACCTGTTGGGCAGGGTGTTTTCCATATGTGGGCAGATAGAACCGGTAAACAACTTTGGGTAAATAATGATATTGATAATACAACGTCAGTTATTGATTTACGCACTTTACAGGTCATAGCAACTGTTCCAACACCAGCAGATTTAGTTAGTATGGGCGGCAAACCTCATGATGTTTTCTTAGGTCCATTGGGCAAGCTAGCCTATGTTTCAGTAATAGGTGTTTCAGGTGCATCTGATTATGTTGTTCAATTCAGCACAAGGACTTTTCAGGAAACAGGACGAGCTGCCATTGGTAAAGATGTTCATTTATCAATTCCACTTATAAGTCGTTTTTTGTATGTTCCCTGCCAGAACTCTAATGCGGTTTATGTGCTTAACCGATTTAATATGAATTTGGTTGAAACAATTCTGGTACCCGGTGCACATGGTGCGATAATGACGACAAATGGTAAAATATTTTATACTACCAATTTACCCGGTGGAGGTACGGATGGAATATTTGCGATTAATACCAGAACCAACCAGGTAATTGGCTCAACCAATACACCTTATCCAGTGCCACATAACGTTGCGGTGAATAATTCTTCCAGAAAGTTGTACTTGACTCACTCGGGAGGTACTTCCGATAAAGTAACGGTCTATAAAATCTCTAACCACAACCCCGTTCCGGTGTTTCTAAAAGAAATTACAGTTGAGCTAAATCCTTTTGGTCTTGCATTCGCAAAGTAAGTTAAGACAACTTTAAACTAAAAGCCGGGAATAAAGTAATATTGTTTCCGGTTTTATTATTTATTAATAACTCCTTGCCACAATAGATACATACCGAATACAGCTAAACCAAACGAAGCAATACCCAGTGTAATGCGTGTTACTTTAGGTCCAAGATTTCGTGCAAGACCAAACAGCAGAATAATTCCCATTTGGCAAATGACAATAGTAATATAAAAAGCAGCAATTAAAACTATGCCGTTAACAGCGGATTCATGGGATCCTTTAATAAACATCGGACCCATTATCAGGCTCCATCCAATGTATGGTGCGGGATTGAGTATATTTACTAAAACTGCTTTGAGTAAAGTGCTGTTGGTTTTATTTTCTTCCGGCTTTTTTAGCTTATCAAAATTAAGGAATGAATTAAATGAATCGTAGGCAAGGTAAAGTAGAAAAAGTCCGCCACCGATTTGTAGAAATTTTAAAAATGCAGGGGGAATGTTGTTTAAAATTAGCAGTACAAGAATTATAATTGGACCATCACTTAATACAGGTGCAAAGGCTGCGGGCAGAGTACGCTTCCAGCCGTTCTCTAAAGTCTTTGAAATTATAAATGTCTGAAAAGGTCCGGGCTGAATTGCAGCAGCAAATGCATACGTAATACCGAATATCAGGTAAACAAACATTAATTAATAAATTTACGGGAGCTTGGCATTGATTATCATTAAGCCAAGTTCCATCCCTGCATCGCCCGGGTCAGTCCAGACGCCGTCTGTATCATATCTTTCAACCAGTACTAATTTTAATTCGGGGAGAATTATTACAATGTGAACTCCTATACCGGTATGATAAAATCCTGATGCACCAATAAGCTGTGCAGTAGCGGAACCATCAGGAATTGTGTACCACATATAGCCGTAACCAATACCGGCAGTGCTGTCTAAAATTGAATAAGTTGTTGTGCTTTCGCTTATCCAGTCTGCTGGAATTATTTGATTGCCTTTCCAGTTTCCATTCTTCTGATATAGCACACCGAATCTTGCCATATCCCTTGCACTCATCCTGAAAGAATATGCCGGGTGCATTGAAAGAGAATCTTCATACTGGTAATTGCAGTTGCTTACGCTAAAGTCTTCCATCCCTATAGGATCTGCAATTCTGCTTTTAAATTCTTCGAATATCGTTGTTCCTGTTTCCTGTTCAAGGATTGTTCCAAGCGCATTAAAATCCCAGTTGTTGTAATAGAAGAAAGTACCGGGTGCGTGGCTTCCTCTTGCAGGTCTTGTTTCTTTCATCTCCTGAGTTTCTGCAGCTGCTTTATGATATACTCCGGATCTGGATTGCAGCAGTTGTCTTACAGTTGCTTGTTTTTCTTCGGTTGTCAGTGATGGTGGAATATCATCAATACCAAGCTGTTCTAATGTTGCGTTAAGATTGATATCTCCAAGTTGTTTATGAATTCCAATCAGTGAACATAAAAATGGTTTTCTGATTGAGTGACACCAATAATTTTTTGTTATCTCCCCCCAGCTGAAGAATACCTTCCCATCATACAAAGCCATTACTGCGGCGTAACCGCTTCGCTCTGCAAACTGCTTTGCATTTTCTAATTGTGTGGAAGAATACCCAACATCTTCCGGCGTAACATACTCTAGCTGATTTTCATCAATTGTTGATTCGGCAGGTTCTGAGTCGGAGCTGCAGGAATAATTTATTAATATAATAAGAAGGAACGGAAGTAACAGATATATTTTTTGTGACTTACGAAAACGGGGGAATAATATTTTCTTATTCATTTTGTCTCCGATAATATTTTCAACAAATTAATTCAAAATCCAAAAAGCATCAAAAAAAAATCCGCGTCTACTTCTTTGAATTTTTTACTTTCAACACAACGAAAGTTACATCATCATTTGGCGGATTACCGTTTCTCCATTTATCAACTTCTTTAACCAGGTCATCAATAATTAGTTGAGAACTGTTCTGCCCGATCTTTTCAAAAGTAGATATGATACGAGGATAATCGTACATTTCTCTTTTATCGTTGAACAGCTCTGCTAATCCATCGCTGAACAATAAAATGGTATCACCCTCGTTAAGGTTTACTTTTGCATCCTTATATTCAAAATTATCAAAAGCACCCAAAGGCATTCCTTTAAGTAATATCGGTTCAACCTTTTTAGTTTCGTTTCTGTAAATATAAATTGGGGGCATACCGGCACAGGAAACTACAAGCTGATCATTTTGAATTTTAACAAATGATAACGCCATGTATAAATTACCAAGATGCATTTGTTTTATAGTCTGAGTGCATTTCTCGAAAAACGATTTAATAGTAGTATCCCCGGCACTTGAAATGAATAAACTTTTTATAACTGAAACCATTGTCCCTGCTTTTAGCCCGTGTCCGGTAGCGTCTCCGATAACAATTATAAGGGAATTGTCTCCGTTGTTGAAGAAATCATAATAATCACCGCCGACTTCTGTGGCTGTCTGCATATGAACTGCTATATCAAGATTTGGCAGGTTCGGAAGATTTTTTGGCAGCATCGATAGCTGCAGCTTGCGTGCCTCCTCCAGCTCATTGGTTTTTCTCTCATTCTCTGCTTGCATTGCTCTTGCCTCTGCTTCAGCAGCTTGTGCATGAAGTTCGGCTTCTGTTATTCGTGCTCTATCTCTTTCTCTCTTAATTACACGTGCCTGTTGAAATTTATGTGATGAATAAACGAATCCAATTCCAAACAAAATATAAAATGCATAAGCCCAACCCGTTTTCCACCACGGTGGAGATATAATCAGCTTAATACTTGCACCATCATAATTCCACACTCCATCATTATTTGATGCAATTACTTTAAAGACATATTCGCCGGGGTCGAGGTTTGTGTATGTCGCCTGTCTTTGGTTTTCAGTGTTTATCCAATTAGCGTCGTAATTTTCAAGCATATAGGCATATTTATTTTTCTCCGGCTTATTGTAATGCAATGCAACAAATTCAAAAGAAATATCGTTTTGCCAATGAGCCAGTTCGATTTCATTAGTTTCTGAAACATGTACTTTTAGCGGAGAGTCCCCACCTATTGGAACCGAACTGTTGAACAGTTTGAAATCTGTAATTGCTACTCTTGGCGGGTAAGGATTGTTTCTTAAACTATCGGGAAAAAAAGAATTGAATCCGTTAATTCCACCAAAGAACATTTCTCCCGTTGAACTATAAAATTCAGCCTGCCCGTTAAATTCACGGCTTTGCAATCCATCATCCATATCATAGTTTGTAAAAATATTTTTAACCGGGTCGTATTTAGTTATTCCCCTATTGCTGCTCATCCATATATTACCGTGCTCGTCTCCTAAAACTGAGTAGATAACATTATTCGGAAGATCACTATTTTCATCTGTAAATAATGTAAAGTTCTCTGTTGCAGGATCGAACCTGTTCAAACCGCCACCGAAAGTTCCAAGCCATATAATCCCATTGTTATCAATATAGATTGATTGAATAGAGTTATTGCTCAGGCTATTTACATTTGTGGGGTTGTGCTGATAGGTTGTAAAAATATTTCCATCGGTATTAAAAACTTCATGATGAGCTTTCTTTTGTTCTTCAGGATTAAGAACAAGCTTGCTTAATCCACCGCCGAAGGTACCTACCCACAGATTACCATCCCTATCTTCGGCAACCGCTCTAAGTATGTTAATAAGTAAACTGTTGGGATTATCTGGATCGTGTTGAATCCTGTAAAATGATTCTGTATCTCTGTCAAATAAATTCAATCCCCCAAAATCTGTTGCTATCCACAATCTGCCTTTACTGTCTTCATATATATCGCGTATAAAATCATCACTAATACTGTTGATGTCGTTGGGATTAAATTTAAAATGTGTAAACGTTTCAGTTTCCCGGTTAAATTTATCCAGGCCACCGCCGTATGTTCCAATCCATAAATTACCTCTGCTGTCCTCATGAATTGCCCAAACATTATTCGATGCAATACTGCTTGAGTTATTAGGGTTATTCAAATAATGGGTAACTTTTTTTCTGCTATGATCATATCTGTTCAGCCCTCCGCCGGCCACTCCAACCCAAAGTTCTCCATTATGATCAAGATGAATTCCTCTTACAATTTGTGCACTTAAACTATTTGGATCATTTGGATTATACTTATAAGAATTAAACTTTTTTGCGTAATTATCAATTTTGTTCAATCCGCCGGTTGCCGTACCTATCCAAAAAACCCCGGTCGTATCTTCATACACCTGCGTGATTACATCATTACTTAAACTATTAGGATTTGAAGGATCGTATTTATATTGTGTAAATGTTTCAGTTTCAGGATCAAAAAAGAATCCCCCTTCAAGCGCACTTGTTACCAATAAAATTTTTCCAGACATATCTTCAACAAAACCAAGAACTGCATTATTATTTCCGCTTCTGTCTGTTGGATAAGGGAGATAAGTTTTAAACCTCTGTGTGGCCGGATCGAATTTATTTAATCCATTGGCAGTTGCTATCCAACGAATTCCATTTTTTGATTTATAAAACCGATTAGCAATATTACTGCTGATTGAATTTGGATCGGAGGGTCTATGTTTAAAATATGTAGAAGAGTTATTCTCCGTATCGAACCTGATCAAACCCTTACCACCGGTTAAGTTTTGGATATTACCTGTGGTAATCCATAAAACTCCCGGTTCATTTTTAGATTCACTGATTGATGAAATGAATGTGCCCGAAAAAAACCTTTCAAAGTTTTTCTTATCTCTGTTGTATTTATTTAAACCATTTGCCGTACCAAGCCATACATTGCCAGCAATATCTTCAAAAACCCAACGAATATTATTATCGCTTAAGCTCTCAGGATTATTCGAGTCATATATAAAGTGTTCAAATGTTTCAGTTTCAGGATTAAATAAGTCTGCACCACCAGCATTTGTGAAAGCCCAGATCTTATTAGTATTATCCTCAAATGCATAGTTTACAAAATCATTGCTAATGCTTTCGGTATTTTCCGGGTTGTGTAGATAATATTTAAAAGTTTCAGTTTCCCTGCTAAATTTATTTAACCCTCCACCTGCAGTTCCAATCCATATGTTTCCACTGTGATCTTCAAAAGTTGAAAAGACCTGACTGTTTGAAATAGAAGTCGAATCAAAAGGATTATTTTTATAGATCACAAATTCATATCCATCATATTTGTTTAATCCGGACTGAGTACCAAACCACATAAATCCCTTGCTGTCTTTCATTATTGTACTAATAATGCTTTGCGAAAGTCCCTGTTCTAAAGAAATTCGTTCGAATTGTAATTTTGAATCCTGAGCTTTTGTATTACCATAAGATATTAGAAGAGACAAGAACAGAATATAAGTGGGTAGCCATTTATAAAACTTTGAGGAATATTTTAAATATAATGGACACATGATTAAAGAAATATAATCAATATGTATTTTGGATGAAATATATTTAACACAAATATCAAAATTTGATATGCTCTTTTGACCATCCACGTAAATTCTACAGTACCTTTATCTATAAATAAAAGGTAAAGACATATCTTCACACAGCTTGATCAAGCAGGTAAGACTGTGGTCGAAATAGAATCAGCGAAATTCTATTGTTTGATATAAACTCTTGAAAAGCCATCATAATTATTATCGGCAATAACAAGTGTATCATTTGAAAGATAGGTAATAACTTCAGGTTCTTTACTGTTTTCATAAACAATAAAATCAAATTCATCTGTCGAGTAAATAGATTCTCTTTTTTCAATTTGAAAATTGGTAGCGCTTATTAAGCTGTCGTTATATAAAAATGAGACAGAATTATTTTTATTAAAAACAATTAGGTGTCTTTCGATTTGTGTATCGACCTCGTTTATATCACCCGCAATTCCACCGGATTCATTTACTAATATCCACTTGCCATTCAGAGGTAGATTAGAATTTTCAGTGACTGCTGTTTTACAACTAGTCAGAATAATTACAGCACTAATTAATAAAACATATATCTTGTTCATCATTTAACCCCAATTGAAAATTAACACAAAAACATTAATAATTTTATTTGCTAATAACCAGAGGTCACAATAACAGACAGCTCTTTTTTTTCTGTGTCCAGAATAGCAAATATTATATCATTTAAATTATCAACTTCATCACAGGATCTTGTTTCTGTAGCATTAAGCACATCATCACCAGCAGTTTTGCAATAATAATAACCATTTTCTGTTTCTGTGGGTATTAGCTTATCCTTAAACCACAACTTACTTTTGCATTCAGGATCTATGGGAAGTTTTTTTAGCCCCTTAGTCTGCATATTTTTTATCCATTCGTTCATATCTTCATTACTTAACAAATACTTTGCAGAAATATTTAAGCCTTCTCTTTGCCCAAAACCAACCATTGTAGGAAATCCATCATAGGCAATCATTTCTGCGTCGTCGGGAATATCAAAATGTTTTTCTAATGCAGATTTATCTGAACTATCAGTTAACCATTGGCAGGAGTTCGTAACAAGTAATAATAGAAAGAAAACAAAACATTTTTTCATTATTAAGCCGGTCTACAGTTTAAGACGCTTACAATTTAATGGTGTTCCTGATTAAAAAAGAAAAAAGCATCAAACAACTCTTGCCAAAACATCAGGTGTTTCTGTTAATAAACTCAGACTTTCTTCCCAATTGCAAAAATCCGTTCATTGCTTATCTCGAAATCATAAGGTTTTCGTTTATCAAAGAATTCCAGGAGAAAGCCCGCCCCACTAAAGTAAGCTACAATTTCCTCCGGCGTAAAGAGAGTTGAGTAAATTTTAGTTTTTATTTCCAACAGGTTATCGATGTATCCCTCATTAGTGCCTGCCTTAACGGCCACCAGCAGATAACCATCAGGTTTAATCACTCTGCGGAACTCAGTGAATATTCTGTTCACATAAATTTTTGGAGTATTTATTATTGAGTAAAAAGATATGAGACCGTTAAAAGAGTTATCATCAAAAGGCATACTGCTGATATCTGAACATTCAAACTTCATATCTGGATTGTATATGCGTGCAAACTCAACACATTTTTCTGATATGTCTACGCCAACGACTTTAATTCCCTTATCAGACAGGTATCTTCCAATATGTCCCGAAGGACCGCACCCAGCCTCGCAAACAAGCGAGTCCTTGTTGAATCTGATAGCAAAAGAATCAAGCAGCTTCCGGTCGTATTCTTTTTTATTAATTTCGTTATGGAAAAGGTCGTGGTATTTTTGAGCAGCAAGGTTGTATGCCTGTTGAGTGAATGAGTTTATTTTTTCAAGGGGCTCCATATTTGAGGAATAGTTATGTTATTATTTTTTCTTTAAGATCTTTTTCAAGAAGTGAATAAATTATGCTGTCAAGAAATTTGCCGTTGAATAAGTAGTTCTCTCTAAAATATGCTTCTTTTTTAAAGCCGATCTTTTCTAATACCCTTTTGGATTTTTCATTACCGGGATTTACATTTGCCTCAATACTGTGGAGCTTCATATTGTTAAAACCAAACTTTGCCATTCTCTTCAGAGTTTCATGCATATATCCCTTTCCCCAATATTCGGGTTTAAGAGCATAACCGATTTCAGCCCGGCAATGTTCGGGAATTATCCTGAAGAATCCGAAGTAGCCAACAAAACTAGTTGAAGGTTTTTCAATAATCGCCCAGTTAATTCCGGTTTCTTTTTTATAAAATTCTTCAACTGATCGAATCAGTTCTTCTGCATCTTCAATTGATTCAAATCTAGTTACATCCATAAATCTCATAACATCATCGCTAGACCGGATGCGAAATAGATCTTTTGCATCGCCAAGTAAAATTTTACGAAACACAAGTCTTTCGCTCTCAAATTCGGGGAATGTTTTAAAAACACTTTTATCTATTTCTAGGATCATTTAGTAATTAAATAATAGTTTTTGTTTCTTTCCTTAATTGCACCATATGGTGCAACTTCCCACATCAAAGCGATAGCGGTTGGAATATGGAGTAACATTTGGTTAAGCATACTTACCTCCTTTATTATTTGCCTGCAACTTAAATTAAAAATAAAAAAGCATCAACTTTACCGAAACATATTGAAAAATTTGGATTGGAATCTTTAGTTTCCTTTTTATGACCTCATATTTTTCCACTGTTTTCCGAATTAATTCTTTCTTTATGTTTAATGGAAAGGAAGTCTTAGATTACAAAGAATACATATTCACAAATTTTGAAAGTAAAATGAAATTATCACGCAGAGAATTTTTTGTTAAATCCGTCAGTGCAATTGCAGTAGTTTCGGCGTCCGGGCTTATGACTACAATTATTAATAGCTGTACTAATAATAATCCAACAGCACCTTCCAATACTACTCCTTTAAGTACTATCCAGGGTACTGTTGTAAATAATGAAATAAGTGTCAGTCTTGGGGCATCTTCTCCCATTGCAAATAAAAATACCCGAGCACTTGTTCTATATAACAATGGTGCGGGAGCAATCATTGTAGAACATAATTCAGATGATTCCTATAAAGCAATTTCAGGAATTTGTACACACCAGGGATGCATTGTTTCTGAATTCGAAGGAAGCAGTAATGACTTTGTTTGTCCATGTCATAATTCAAGGTTTGATTTGAATGGGCAGGTTGTTCAGGGACCGGCATCCACTAATTTAGCAGGATATAATACAAGGATTGAAAATAATTCTTTAATTATAACTCTCTAATATTTCATTCAATTATTTATGGGCACGAATTAAACTTAGTCCCAATTGAGAAAAGCATAAAAGTAAAAACATTTGCAACTTTTAATAAACCCTTGCGAGCATAAATTTATTTTTTTAAAACTTACTAATCCTCGGTAATCCCTTTTAACCCGTATATTTTTACTTTCTTTTGTTTTCCTTTCAATTGAAGCTCACCCACAAATTCGGATTTCAGATATTCCGGCACCTTAATGTTTTCCAAAATATAGTTACTAATTAAAAAACATTGGTTGTGTTTGTTGCATTCATCCTGGATTCTTGAAGTTGTATTCAAAACGTCACCGTGGTAGACAATTTCTTTTTTAATGCTGCCTATCCATGTAACAGAAACCTTTCCGGCATGTAAAGCTGCTTTAAATTGCGGGTAAACCCCGTACTTATTCAAATAACTTTCTTTATTTAATTCGATATTGTTTTTTATATCAAAAAAACAATTTATGCACCTGGAATGTTTTATCCCATCTGTCAATGACCAGGTTAGAACTATTTCATCACCTATGTATTGATAGATTTCAGCTTTTGACATAAGAATGGCGCCTGTCATATCGTGGTAATAATCAATTAGAAAAGAACTGTATTTAATGTTGCCGATTTTTTCTGCAATAGCTGTAGATGAATTTAAATCAATAAACAAAAATATTTTATCAATCTCTTCGGGACGGTGATATTTACCAGTAATGTACTTTAATAAATCTCCTGGCCTGTGCAATCTTTTTATCTGTATCAGAGAAATCGCCAAAACTGATATAAAGGTTATAATACCGAGGTCCCTCAAATAGTTTTCTTTGTAAAAAGCGAAGTATATTGATTCACTGAGAGACAAATCCGAAATAAAAAACTTACTAATTGAATTAATTGATAATTCAAAAAAAGCAAACACAGCAGAATAAACCACTGTGCGAAATAAAAGGAGAAACAGGTAGCTCTTTTTTCTGAATTTTTCGAGAAACAGGAATTCTTCACAAATTCCAACTATGGTACCGACCAAAAGACCTATTATCATTCCTCGTATAGTCGGAAGATAAATCTCTATTCTGTCAATATATTGAAGTGCTAATCCGATCCCGGCCCCAACAACAGTTCCAATTATACTGTAGTATGAAACGTTCTTTAATTTATATTTTCTTGTTACAAACATTTTATCGGGGAAACAGAGTTAAAAATTATTCTGAGTCAGTGCTTAATATTTAACCAAAATAGAAATAAATAAAAAGTTTTTAAAGAAATTGATTTTTGTGTTTAAAAAAACCACAATTTATAACTATAACCTGAATGAAAACGGTAAAGAATTATCCCCGCATACCAAGGTACATACCTCCAATATATGGAATCAACCAAAACATCCACACGAAAATACTGAAGCGATGAAAGCGTGTTAGCATTCTTTCACTTCCCTTTCTTACAACATAAGTTGCCCAAACAGCGTGAAAAAACATTAACCATAGAGCTATTTGTCCTGTTAAAGTATGAGGCTCGCTCAAATCAAACGGACCCTTTGCCATCAGGTGCATAGCCCACGTACCTGAAACATCAAACGTAAAACCAATCCAGAAAGCAACTACATGCCACGATTTAAGATAACGGGCAAGTCTTTCTGCCCACACACCAAGTGAATAAAAGAATAATGCTGCAGTTATCAAAATAGCGGAGATAATCACAGGTGAACTCATCGATTTAACTTTTTACTAAAGATAAAAACGAGGAAGAGATTTTTTATGGCTAAACATTTCTGTTCACTTTAAACACAAAAACATCCGGTCTTGAGTAGTGTCCTGCAGCATCGAACATTCTTTTGGATTTAATTATCTCATTTAAATCTATTTGTGCATACAGAATTTCTTCTTTCATCTCAACAGGACCAGTGATAACCTCACCACTTGGATTTATAATGCAACTGTTACCGGCATTAATCCATTCTCTTCCTTCTGGATATAATTTTTTAAAGTCGTATCGTTCCGGAATATCTTTCATTCTTAAAGCCATACAACAATTAACTATAAAAATCCCGCCTTCCCGTGCAATGTGTTTTAGACTTTGTAACCATTTCTCACTTTTATCCCAGGTTGGTGTAACTAAGATTTGAGCCCCCATGTTGTATATTGCTTGGCGGGCTAAAGGCATATAATTCTCCCAGCAAATTAATCCCCCAACCTTTCCAATCGATGTATCAAAAACATTTAAAGTATTTCCATCACCCTGTGCCCATATTAATCTCTCACCACCGGTTGGAACCAGTTTACGATGTTTACCTAATATTTTACCTTTGTCATCTATAAATAATAAAGTATTAAAAAGACTCGAATTGCTTGATTCAGAATTTATTTCGTTCAAACCTATAGCTACATTTATTTTTCCCCCTCTTGCAGCGTTGCATAATCTCTCGGTGCTTTTGTCCGGAATTGTTACAGCATTTTGAACCAGTTCAGAATATAAATCATTTAAAATCTGAGACTTACTGTTTGGTACAACCCATATCCAATCAGGATAACCGGGAATAAAAGTCTCCGGGAATACAATTAGTTTAGCACCATTGCTACCAGCCTTTTGAATTAGTTTACAAGCTTTTTCAACTGTTTTTTCCCTGTTTAGAAAAACAGGAGATGCCTGTGCCGCTGCAATTTTTATAGTTCCATCTTTTCTGATACTCATTTCTAAACCTTGATTGATTAATTGTAATGGATATGCTAACAAATTAACAATTAATATTTTATAATGACAACGTTACATGGAATTTAACTTCTTAGTGACGTATTTTTTTTACTACTTTAATTAAGTATATCTGAAATGATAAAATGGAGTTATAAAAGACTGAAGGGAATAAAAAACACGGCAACCTGTAATAATAAAGTTGCCGTGCTTTAAAGGTTAGTTATTCCAGAGGAATTTTGTTTTTATTTTTTTCGAGCCAGGTTGTAAAAGTCTGAAGTGAAGGATTCAAAGATCTTGTAAGTTCAACACTACGTGATTGACAGTAGTCTTTCTCGAATTCAGCTTTGAACTGATACATATTTCCCATATCGTCTGCACCGGGGAAACCAAAGCCTCTGTAAGTGTTAGCCGAAATCGCATTGTATGAAACTTCTTTGCCCAACACTTTAGAAAATGCTTCAGCAAATTGTTTCCCCGTTAAATGTTCTCCTGCAATGCCAACGGTCTTACCAATATATTTATCTCCGTTTTTAAATATTGCTAGAGCACATTTCCCAATATCTTCTACCGCAATGGATGGCATCTTTTTATCTGCCAGTGGCAATGAAATAGAAATTTTTCCATCCGGTCCTTTTTTAGGTCCCTGTCCAAAGTAGATAAAATTTTCCCAGTAGAAAACAGTATTAAATATAGTTGTTGGCACACCAGACTCGGTAAAAAATTTATTTGATTCACCTTTAGCGTCAAAATGCGGGACTTTATATTTTCCCTGAAGTGTAGGCATTCTGTTATCACTAAGTGGTATCCATTTACGTGTATCGTCAAGTGATGACCAGATAACATGCTTTACATTCGCTTCTTTGGATGCTTTAGCAATTGCCTTCGCCTGTTCCATTTCCTTTTCGGGGGAAAAGTGTTCCCAGAAATTAGTAACTCCGTAAACTCCATAAGCACCAGTAAATGCTTTTTTAAGACTTTCCAGGTTATCTAAATCAGCAGCAACTACTTCAGCGCCCATTTTTGCTAATTCTTTTGCTTTGTCTGAGTTTGGATTTCTTGTTAGTGCACGGGCTGCAAAAGCACCATCCTTATCATTTAAAATCGCCCGGACTAAGCCGCCACCCTGTGCACCTGTAGCACCAACAACTGCAATTATTTTCTTTTCTGCCATTATAACCTCCTAATAGTTATTTTATTTAATTAGTTAACTTCTATCTATAAGTTGAACAAACTAAAGATAGAATAAGTTCAAACAATTTAAAGTGTAATTGCTCACGTATAGAATGTGTAAATTTAGACGAAGGAGGAACTTAGATTTCTTTTGAGGATTGCTGATCGAAATTATTCAAAATGAAAATGCTAAATCCAGCGTCGAATTTTTTTGCAGTATGCTTCATATTCCTCACCAAATTGTTCCTGTAAATTTTTTTCCTCCTTGGGAATAAAAAACATTTCCATGGCAGCAATAAAAAGAGGTGCACCAACGAATGAAGTTATTGAACCAAGAATAAATCCTGCTCCAAGTAATATCAATGCCATACCAAGATACATTGGGTTTCGGGAGATTTTGAACGGTCCTGTCTGAATAAATGTTGAAGGTTTTTCGTTAGGCTTAACTGTAGTTTTATTTTTCTTGAATAGCTGATCTGTCCAGATGTTTAATATTCCCCCAATCACAAAGAATAGAAATCCTATATAATTAAAAGGATATTTAACAACTATAGTTACTGGCAACGAGAAATGAAGCAGGGCAGAAACTAATAGAGCAATATAGAAATAAACGGGTGGTTGTATTTTATTCAGGGAACCCTCTTAAATTCAAAATTCATTTATGTTATAACATAATAGAAGATATTTAAAAGTGCAATTAACAATCTGAAATCTTTTAAAATTTTTTAAGTAACTTCACGCTAACAACAAAAGGAATTTAAGAACTATGCGTACTATTTTTTTTATATTATCATTAACACTTTTATTAATTAGCTGCAGCTCATCAAATAAGATTTCAAACAGCTGGAAAAATCCGGATGTTACAATAGAGTCAGCAAAGTTTCAAACAATGGCAGTTTTTGCGATGATAAAAGATGAGCAAATGCGAAGGGATGTTGAAGAAGCAATTGTGAGTCAAATGCCGAATACTATTGCTGTTCCCTCGTACAAAATGATCACCAAAGAAGAACTGGCAGATATAGATGCAGTAAAGCAGAAGCTTAAAGAAAGAGGAATGGAAGGAGCTCTTGTTTTATCTGTAAGAAATGTAAATCAAAAAACCAGCTACTATTCTTCAGGTATGTATCCTTCAGCTTATTATAGTTTTGGCGGATATTATAATTATGCATGGAATTATATGTATGATCCATATGTATACTCAAACACGAATGTTTATGTAGATCTTGAGATATTAATTTATTCATTAAAAAATGATCAGCTCGTTTGGTACGGAGAAAGCACATCAGTAAATCCGAAGGGTATACAGGAAACAATTTCTGAGTTAGCAGTATCTGTTAAAAATCAATTGGTTGAAGATGGACTTCTAGATCCGACCCGATGATTTATAAAGGCTGTCATACCTATACATTAAGGGAGCTGGAATTTATCTCAAAGTACGACTAAACTAACTATTATCATATCAAATAGAGGACTAACAGTTCCTTTGAACTCAGGTTAACTTTAAAAATCGTTTCTTAGCTTATCTACTATGATTTTATAAACGAGAAAGAATTGTACTAACTATATGTTCAGCATCTCTTTCGGCTCCGTGTATCATTGCAGATGATAACGAATAAAGGAAATGCATTCCTACGAAATACAATCCCGGCTCATTTTTAACTACTCCACGATCCTGCATCGGTTCTCTGTCTTTAAAGATTGGAAGATCAATCCAGGAATAAGCCGGATAAAATCCTGTACACCAGATAATGTTTTTAGCATCAATTACTTGTTGATTTTCATCAACAGGAAGACCGTCTTTCACCTCAACAATTTTTGGAATGCGCTCAATTCCGTGAGTAACAAAATCTTTCGGCTTATTCCTAATTAGAGGACCACCCTGAGATTTGACTTTTGGTCGTACTTTTCTTCCTATTGGTGTGCCGGTGGTAAGAATTCTGTGAAAGATCAGGCGTATTACAATTCTCACCATAATTAATTTTGCAAGCGTACCTTCAATGTTGAAAGGGATGTGTCCTGTGTCTCTTCCCGATAGCCATACTTCATGATTATTTTTTGTAGCTTCAAGTGCTAATTCTGAGCCAGAGTTGCCCGCACCAACAACAAGCACTGAGCCTTCCTGCAATTGAGATGGATCTCGGTAATCGAAGGAATGAATTTGAACAATATCAGGATTAATATTCTTAGCAAATTTTGGAATTTTTGGTATTTGATAATTTGACATTGCAGTTACTACATGTTCTGCTTCAAAATGTTGATCACCTGATGATATACAATATCTGTTTCCTTCTCTTGAAAGTGTATCAACCTTAATATTATTTCTTACAGGCAGTTGAAAATGGTTTGCATAATTTTCTAAATAGTCTCCCATTTCATCTTTTGTTGGGAAATAATTTGGATCAGAAGGAAAAAGCATACCTACAAGACTACTAAACTTTGCGGGAGTAAAAAGACGAAGCGAGTCCCAACGGTTACGCCAGGAATCCCCTACTCGTTCACTTGCATCAAGAATGAGAAAATCAATATTATTTTTTTTGAGAAAATAGCCGGCAGATAATCCCGCCTGTCCTGCACCAATAACGATTACTTTGTGTTTTTCTGGAATGAGTTTGTTGTTCATTTTATTGCCTCTCTTAGTTAATATTAAAACATATTAATTTCTGATTAGAAAATAGAAGAAAAATCGTGGGTAGAAATCAGAGGTACTACGTATTTACCGCAGGCTTTGCACGTAATTCAGCTGAAAGAGTATAATCATTCCCACGGAAGTGAGAATCTTATGACGAATTTGGACTCCTGTTTTTACGGGAATGACAAATGAATCAGATCCTGAAACGAATTCAGGATGACCTTTGCTAAGTTCGGGATGACTGATTGAGATTCTTCGCTTTTGCTCAGAATGACAGGAAATCTGGATCGTCATTCTGAATGAAGCGAAGCGAAATGAAGAATCTACGGATTTAGTTTTGAGATTCTACGTCCTTCAAGGACTCAGAATGACAATACTTCTTTAAGTAAGTATCAAATTATGTTTTATTGCATAAGAGGCTACATAAGCTCTAGCAGATTTTCCGGAAACACCCACTTTACTGTAAATATTTGTGAGATGTTTTTCAACTGTTCGGACACTAAGAAAAAGTTTTTCAGCTATTTCATCGTTGTTTTTACCTTCAGCAATTAATCTTAAAACTTCAAGTTCTCTTCCGGTAAATTCAAATTGGTTTTTATTAGAGTCTGCCGCATTTTTCTTGTACAAATTTTTAAGAGCGAGTCTGGTTTTTTCAAAATCTTTTGTTGCACCGAGATCTTTAAATTTATTCATCGCTGCATCCAGCTCACCTTCTGCCTGGGCATATTTATTTAGTTTGATCAAGACTTCAGCAAGAAGTGCTCTTGCCCGTGCAGATTCAAAAGCGGATTTAATTTTTTCATAAATATCAATTGCATCTTCAATATTATGCTTAGCCTTTTCGTAATTATTATTTGCGAAATTCAAATTTCCTTCAGCATTCAATAGAGCAGCTTTTAAAGGCAGGGTATTAATTGAACTTACTGCCTCTTTTAATTCATTCAACCAGCTTTGTGCTTGTTCCAGTTTACCTAGTTTGATATTTATTTTTATCAGGAGTTCTAATACAACCGTTCTCTCCGCTTTTTCACTTAGACTAAATCTTCGCAAATATCTTTCAGCAATATCCAGTGCTTTTTCATACTCTTGACGATCAAAATAAAGGAAGGCAGAAAACAATTGTTTAAGTGGATGTGATTCTACTTGGCTTAAAAGCTCTTCAGCCTCATTCCATTTTCCCTGTCTCCGTTTTAGATCTGCAAGCCTAACAGTGCAAGCACTTACCTGGATTGGTCTGAACTCTTGCAGTTCATTCGCAGCCGAGAGGAGTTCTTCTTCGGCTTCGTTCCAATCCCCTTTCCATATTAATAACCCGGCATGTTTCATTCTGCAGTTTGCAAACATTGCTTTGTATCGCCAGCGTTTGCAGAGTTCTTTAACTTTGTTGCACCATTGAGTTGCCCGTTCATAATCTCTTATTCGTTCGCAGGCATCAATCAGGTAGCAGCAGGTTATAGTTGTAAATTTTATATCGCTTTGATCAGAATTTATAGCGAGTAATGTTGCATCGTCAAGTAACGGCATTCCTTCAGTAATATTTCCTTCAACAACAAGTATAAATCCCTTCAAGGCTTCTGAGAGCATTTCGCCGTCAATATTTTTTAACGACTTGCTCATCTGTAAACTTTCATCGAGCAGCTTAAAGGCAAGCGCCGAATTTTTATCAACCTGAAACGTCCATCTGGCCTTCAGTATTTTAAACATACATAGCTCAGATGAAAGTGGTAATCCTTCAAGTAAATTTTCTGCCCGCTTGAACCAGCCGCTTGCAACAGCAAACTCACCTTTGAATTCAATATAATCAACACCCATCCAGCAAGCATTACGAACGGCACCAAGCTTATCATCTTTTAAAAGATAAAGGTTGAAAGCTTTAGTACGATTTTCAAAAACTCCCGAAGCATCATTTAACCACCAGCATGCCCAACCGAGTTCTTCGTACACTTCAGGTGATTCTTCTTTTTTCAGAGCATCGATGAGAAAATCTTTGGCTTTTTCCCATTCACCAATGGAAAGAGATTGGCGACCTTTATTTAAAAGTTCATTTGTTAATTGCATAATACTTTAAATAATATAGGAAAATTTATTATCTAATATTAGATAAAAATAATAAGGAGGCCCGTTTAACTGATATAAGTCCTTTCCTTACTCTCTCCCGGCACACTACTTCTGCACTTCGTTAATACTTGAATTTAATGCTCAAACCATCAAGATTATAAAGAAAGCTAAATTATGATATTAGTTAGACTTACCAAGAGTTATTGATTGTTGAAATCTGATTAACTTTTCACCAGATTTAAATAAGTCTTACAGAGAAAATTTTTTGTAGATCAAATTGTCAACTGAAAACTTTCCGGCTCCGGTAATTAATACTGTGATAAACATCGTAAGGAATAAAAATACTTTCTCTTTTGCAGCAAATGGATTATCGGCCTGTGCAATAAATCCAGCAACGAGCATTGTGATAATTAATGGAATAACTGCAAAACGTGTAGTGATTCCAAAAATTAAAAATATTGAGCATAAAAATTCGGCAAATACTACAAGTACAAACGACATTGTAACACCTAGCCCAATCGGATCTGAAAACGTTATTGGATCGCCAGAGAGTAATCTGGATAATTTAGGAATTCCGTGTGTTAGCATAAAAGCTCCGGATGCTACTCTCAAAAACAGCAATGCTATGTTCACTTTTTTATCATAATTACCGGGAGATAATATTTTTTTTAACATATTAAATCAAAATCCTTTTCTTTGTTTGTCATAATTTTACTGAATAATAACAACTTGTGTGAGGAAAAAATTCATTCAAATATAGTAATTAGTAGTAGTGTTGTGAGAAAATCTTTTTAATGTGTGAAACAGATGGGTTATTATCTGCCTTTAATTTTCTTTACATCCTTCATTGTTGAACGAAAGAACTTACCCCACTTTTTATCCTTCTTTCGCTTTTCAACATAGGACATTTCATTGTACTTTGACTCTTTTAAAATCTTTAGGTAGTTGTTATATCTTTCTTCAGTAATTTCTCCTTTTTTAACTGCTTCAAGCACAGCACAGCCGACTTCGACTGTATGTGTGCAGTCTTTGTATTTGCACTGATCTGCAAGATCATCAATTTCGTTGAACGTATCACCGAGACCGGACTCATTAGAGATTACTCCGAGTTCACGCATTCCCGGGTTGTCGATTATTATCGTTCCGTTTTCCAGAATGATGAGTTCGCGGCGAGTCGTAGTGTGTTTTCCTCTTCCGTCTTTTTCTCTTATTGGTTGTGTTTTGTAAAGCTCCTGGTTAATCAAATTATTCAGCAATGTTGTTTTGCCAACTCCCGATGAACCAAGCAGGCAGTAAGTTTTAAAAGGAGTAAAGAAAGTTTTAATATTTTCTATATCGCTAGTGCTGTTGTTGCTGAAAGCTACGATGGCAACTTCAGGCAGGATTTTACGAATATCATTTTTCTTCTGCTCAATTTCTGTAGCACTGATAAGATCGCTTTTACTTAAGAATATAATCGGAGTTATTTTGCCTTCGTTTATCATTACAAGATAACGCTCGAGTCTTCGCAAGTTGAAGTTGGAATCGAGTGACTGCATAATGATTGCTGTATCTATGTTGGCAGCGATAAGCTGGAACTCAACTTTTTTGCCGGATGCTTTTCTTTTTAATAATGTTTTGCGTGGAAGGATTTCGTGAATAATTGCAAGCTCGTCATCATCAAACAACTGTGCATAAACCCAATCACCGACGGCAGGCAGATCAAGCGAGTCCTCTGAATTAAACAAAAACTTTCCTGTTACCTCTGCATAAATATCTTTTACACCGTTGGAAACAACAAAGCTGTTTTTGTTTACGCTTATTATTCTTACAATGTTAAAATCGGTTTTAGATAAATCAACTTTATCTTTAAACCAATTATCGAAGCCGAGTTTTTCAATATTGTTCATATTTAGTTAGTTATGGCTTCTTAATCTTTATTTACTATCCAATTATATATTGTATTTGTTAAATCATCTCTCACATTCTTAAAAGAATGATTTGTATGGTAAACAATAAACTCAACATTCTCAATCTTTTCATTTTTTAGCGCTCGATAGAGTGGTAATAAATGATCATCAATAGTGACATTAATATCTTCCCATCCTCCAATGAGTAAAATGTTTTTCCCCGTCATTAACGGAGCGCTTTTCCTTAAGTCATAAATAGGGTTTAATTCTATCTTACCATTTTTAATTATTTCCTTAGGTAGTCCTCCTTTCTTAAATCTTACAGTTCCTGTTGGCACAGATAATTCGTCAAACATTTCATCTATCATTTTCTTCATTTCTAGATTCCGAGCATACTCTCTAAAGAATTCACCGTGATCTGTGCCGGCAATTGAAAATACATCTGTTATTTCTGGATGATTTGCCGCATAGGTTAAAGCCATTCCGCCTCCAAAACTATATCCGCCTAATATAACTCGAGTTGTGTCTATCTTGTATTTTTGAACGTTCTCAGATTTGTGGATGAATTTGAATGCTGCTTCGATATCTTTTTGCGAATTATCGAAATTAAATTCCCCCTCACTTTTATTTGTACCGCTATAATTGAAGGTTAACACATTTATTCCAACAAGAGTTAGTTTTGCTCCAATGCCAAGAACATCTTTTTCATTTCCAGGAAAACCCTGCAATAAAATTACAGTGGGAAATAATCCATCTTCCCCTACAACATAGAATTTTCCCTTAAGAATTATGTTTTCACGATCTATTGAAATATCATAGGGGTTTAATTCCTGACCAAATGAAAAACTGGATAGGGTTAATAAGATGAGAAACGTCTTTAACAATATAAATAAGTATTTCATTTGAATCTCTCCTTTTATTTCCAAAATAATTTAGATAAATCAACTTCATTCTTGAACCAGTTTTTGAAGCCGAGTTTTTCAAGGTTGTTCATTGTGATATCATTAATACCATTTAATATCTAATCAATTTGTCCCCAAGTTTAAACAAAGGGTTTAATAAGGAAAGTGTGATAACTGTAAAAGCCACTATGGCCAATATCAAATAATAAACATCTATTCCTGCAGCGATATATCGTGCAATAATTATTATTGATAATGGAAGGTTTAATAAAAGAGCAGTTATCAATCCCGGTGCATATTTTTTTAATAGAATTGTTGCAGCGAGGTGTGGAAGTATTGTGTTTAATCCCATCATCCCTAAAAAGCCAAGATATATATAACTGAAAACACTTCCGGTAGTATTATCAATAATTTCTGCAACGGTAACAAGATATCCGATTATGGTAACAATTATAACTGCGAAAATAAATTGGTTTCTCTCAACCGGTTCGTGGAATTTTTTTGCGTGCTTTGACCACTCAGGGAGCCAAATGGATTCTTCTATATTGTGAATTGTAAACCCTAAAAGAAAAATAAGTTTTAAAGCAAGTGTTATACTATCATTCATCTATACCGGTCCAATTTCCTTTACGCTTATTACTCTTACAATTTTAAAATCAGTTTTAGATAAATCAACTTTATCCCGAAACCAATTATCGAAGCCAAGTTTTTCTATGTTATTCATCTTTATATCAATTCTCCCGATTAAAATCTGATCAGTTTGTCCCCAAGTTTAAACAGAGTTTTTAATAATGAAAGTGTTATAACTGTAAAAGTCAGTATAGCTATTATCAAAAAATAAACATTAATTCCCGCAACGATATATCGTGCAATAATTATTATTGATAATGGCAGGTTTAATAAAAGCGCGGTTATCAATCCGGGCGCATATTTTTTTAATAAAATTGTTGCAGCCAGGTGTGGAAGTATAGTGTTTAATCCCATCATTCCTACAAAGCCAAGATATATATAACTGTAAATACTGCCGTGAGTATTATCAATAATTTCTGCAACGGTAACAAGATATCCAATCATAGTAACAATTATAACCGCAAAAATAAATTGGTTTCTCTCAACCGGTTCGTGGAATTTTTTTGCGTGCTTGGACCATTCAGGCAACCAAATGGATTCTTCTAAATTGTGAATCGTAAAACCTAGAAGGAAAATAAGCTTTAATGCAATTGTTATATTATCATTCATCTATACCGTTCCAATTTCCTTTATACTTATTACTCGTGCAATTTAAATGTCGTTAGTTTTAGATAAATTAATTTTATTCCAAAACCAATTGTCGAAGCCGAGGGATTCTAAGTTGTTCATATTTTGCTAATTATACAGCCCTAATCTTTATTTGCTATCCAAGTATATATTGTATTTGTTAATTCATCTCTTACATTTTTAAAATAGTGATCTGAATTAAACACTTTCATTTCTACATTATCAGAATTTAACTCTTTAAGTTTCCTGTATAATGGTAGAATATGTTCTTCGAGTAAAACATCTTTATCATCTAGACCTCCTAGTAAAAGTATATCTCTATCTGAGATTAATTCGGCATGCTTTACTTGATCATATTTATCAAGATTTGCTAACCAATAATTCACGATTGAATCTATATTTGTTTTTACTGGACCAACTGGGTATTCAGTCTCTTTAAGCATTTTAACGAACATATCATAATAATTTTTATCTTTTAGCAATTTGTTACCAAAAACTGATTCATCAGCACCAGCTATAGAAACTATTCTTTTTATTTTACTATTATAAATTGCAGCAGTTAACGCCATTGCTCCTCCATAACTGTGCCCCCCAACTACAATATTTGATGTATCTATGTTAAATCTTTTTATATTCTCATTCCTCATTAAAAATGTAATAGCCGATTCAATATCCTCCATGGAGTTTTCAAAACTAAATTTTCCTTCACTACTCCAGGTACCACGATAATTGAACACAAATACATTTATTCCTGATGAACTAAGCTTCTCACCTAATCCGAGTGGATCTCCTTCTCCGCCCGGGTATCCATGCAGAAGAATAAAAGTGGGTGATTTATTATTATTATTTGACTCATAAACAAATGCATTTAGCTTGCTTCCCTTGCTAAAAAAATCAACTTTTACAGGATTGATTTGTGGAAAAGCCTTACCAATTAGAATAATAAAAAGAATAAATAAAAAAATTTGTTTTCTCATATTATCCTCGAAAGATTAAATATTGTAGAAA
>Ga0307423_1000427_pt1 | contig 28519 bp, 26 predicted proteins | sample SalMarWE160310MG_FD_202154 | JGI IMG/M metagenome (GOLD analysis project Ga0307423, IMG submission 202154) | Salt marsh sediment microbial communities from the Plum Island Ecosystem LTER, Massachusetts, United States - WE1603-10 | ecosystem: Environmental > Aquatic > Marine > Intertidal zone >... | reverse complement strand
AGGCCAGCGCGTGACTGGTGTCGAGGCTGTCGACCAGGGCGACCTCGAGCCCCCGCTTCGCCTTTTCCAGCTCCTGTGCGTCGACCGGAGCTGCCCGGAGCTTGGCGATCTCGTCCAGGAACAGCTCCTCCACCTCCTCCACGCTCTCGCCCGGCCGCACTCCCGCCATCGCGTAGAAGACTCCAGCGCGGTGGAGCTCCCAGTAGCCGCCGGAGGCGTACAGGGCCTTGGCCTGGCCGTAGACGAGGCGTCGATAGAGACGACTGGTCCGACCGCTGGAGAGGATCTCGCTGGCCACGTCGAGGGCTTCGGCGTCCGCATGGCCGGCGGGAGGGGCGTGCCATGCGATCGCCAGCAGCGGACCGCGCACGTCGAAGTAGACCGTCGATCGGCGTGCGCCGTCCTGCTCGGGCTCGGTGGTGGGATTGCGCGGGATCTTCTCGGCGGGATCGAGGGAACCCATGTGTCGTTCGATCAGGGCGATCGCATCGTCGGCTTCGAAGTCGCCAGCGATGGAGACGACGAGGTTGTTGGGTGCGTAGAAGGTCCCGAAGAAGTCCAGGCAGTCTTCGACACCGACGGCCTCCACATCGCTGCGCCAGCCGATGGTGGGCACCCGGTAGGGGTGGGCCTGGAAGGTCAGGGCCAGCAGGGCCTCGAAGGCGCGACCCTCGGGGCTGTCCTCGGTGCGCATCCGCCGCTCTTCGAGGACGACCTCCCGCTCGCTGGCCAGGCTCTCCTCGCTGATGTCCAGGTGCTGGAGGCGTTCCGCCTCGAGCTCGATCAACAGCGGAAGGTGCTCGGCGGTCATGTCGGTGAAGTAGACCGTGACATCCCGCGAGGTGTAGGCGTTCACCCGCCCGCCGCGCTCGGCGATGATTCGGCCGTAGGCCTCGGGGGGGAGATTCTTCGAGCCCCGGAACATCATGTGCTCGAAGAGGTGGGCGAGGCCGGTAAAGCGAGATTCGTCCCCGGAGCCCACGCGCACCCAGGTCTGGAAGGAGACGACCGGCGTGGTCCGATCCTCGAGGGTGAGGATCGTGAGGCCGTTGTCGAGCACACTGGTGCGCGTCCGGAGGGCGGGGTCGTCGATGGTGGAGGCGCTCTCGGCCCCCGCCGACGCGTTCAAGAACATCAGGACGATGGCCACCAGAAGCAATCGCATGGCGCCGAACGGTATCCGCCCGGTACCTTGCCAGCAAGCGCCGCGAAGCGGCGCGCGCAGCGAGCCGCAGGCGAGCGAAGTTCACAAGGCAAGCGCCGCGAAGCGGCGCGGGAAGGCTCTCGTGAAGCGCAGGCGCGACGATTCACGGCTGGTCTACTCGAGCCAGGCCGGCCGGGTCGGTCCCAAGAAGGCTCCTGTGCCGCCTCGGCGTCCGCGCGGCGACGGAATCGTGCGGGTGCGGCGTGAGGTCAAGGGGCGGCATGGAAAGACCGTCACCACGATCGAAGGTGTTCCCCTCCCTGAGGACGACCTCCGGGCTCTGGGTAGCGAACTCAAGCGTCGCTGCGGAACGGGCGGATCGGTCAAGGACGGCGTGATCGAGATCCAGGGCGACCACCGGGACACCCTCATCGCCGACCTCGAAGACCGCGGATACTCCGTCAAGCGGGCCGGCGGCTAGCTCGCATCTACACGTCCCATTCAGTCGACAGACTCCCCCGCGGGGCGATCCTTCGCGAGACCTTCGCCGCCTTCCTCCGTCCGGCCCAAATCGCTGCTGCTAAGATCGCCGTCCTGCCCGGTCTTGGGAGAGGAAGAGATGCGCGGACGTCAGGTCTTCATGGACAGCCTCGTGGCACACGGGGTGGACTGCATCTTCGGCAATCCGGGCACTACCGAGAGCCCCCTGCTCGACAGCCTCATCGACTATCCCCAGATCGCCTACTACGTCGCCCTCCACGAGGGTGTGGCCGTCTGCGCCGCGAGCTTCTATGCCAAGGCGAGCAAGAGAACCGCGGTGGCAAACCTGCACGTGGCGCCCGGTCTCGGCAACGCCATCGGCATGATGTACGGCGCTCTCAAGGTGAGCTCGCCGCTCATCGTCACGGCCGGTCAGCAGGACACCCGCATGCGGCTCCGAAACCCGCTCCTGTCCCACGATCTGGTAGCCATGGCTGCACCGGTCACGAAGTGGAGTGCCGAGCCCCAGAGCGCGGACGAGATGGCTCCCTTGATGCGGCGGGCCTTCAAGATCGCCAACGAGCCGCCGGCGGGGCCGGTGTTCGTGGCGTTGCCCATCGACGTCATGGAGCAGGAAACCGAGATCCCGGCGCAAAGCTCCGGCGACTTGCACCAGCGCTCCGCACCGGCAGCGGTTGTCATCGAGAAGCTGGTCGAGCTGATACTGTCCAGCAAGGCCCCGGCCATCGTCACCGGTGACGACGTCGCAACCAGCGGCGCCCACCGCGCGCTGACCGACCTGGCCGAGCAGACGGGCGCCTCGGTGTACCTCGAAGGGCTTCGGTCCCAGATCTCCATTGCCAACAGTCACCCCAATCTGCGGAGCTGGGTGGGCTTCGAAGCCGGCACCATTCGCGGGGTGCTGGCGGGGCACGATCTGGTGATGCTGATCGGCGGACCGTTCTTCGAGGAGGTGTGGTTCGACGCGGTGGGCGCCATTCCCGAAGGCGCCGTCACCATCCAGATCGAGGAATCCCCAGGACGCCTCGCCTACAATTTCCCGCTGACGTTGGGCGTGGTCGGGCGCTTGGACGAGACCCTGACAGGTCTGAACGCGGCAATCCGGGAGACGGCGAACGCCGACTTCCGGGCCGCCAGCAAGAGCCGCAATCAACGGCTCCAAGAACAGAGAGCGGCCAGGCGGCAAGCGCTCGATGCCCGTCTCCAAGCCCTCTGGGACACCACACCCATGTCGCCCGCGCGCGCCATGCACGAGATCGGCAGCGCGCTACCCGAGAATGCCGTGGTCGTGGACGAATCCGTCACCGCGCTGCTCGACGTCGCCCAGAGCTTCGAGCTCGAACGACCGGGTGACTACTACGCGGGCCGCGGTGGCGGCATTGGCCAGGGTGTCGCCGGCGCCCTGGGCGTAAAGGTGGCACATCCCGATCGACCCGTGGTGGCGCTCTCCGGAGATGGCTCAGCCATGTACAGCATTCAAGCGCTTTGGACGGCAGCCCATCACGACCTCGAAATTCTCTTCGTCATCATCTCCAACCGCGAGTATCGAGTGCTCAAGCACAATCTCGATACCTACCGACTGCGCTTCGGCGCCCAGTCCAATCGGCCCTACCCCCACATGGATCTCACAAATCCGGTGCTCGGATTCGCGGAGATGGCGAGAGGGATGGGTGTGCAGGCCAAGCAGGTGTCGGAGCCGGAGGAGCTGCGCCAGGCGGTTCGAGACGCCCTGGCTGCCCAAGGCCCCTACCTTCTGGACGTGGTGGTCTCCGGCAAGAGCTAGCGGACCTCGTCAATGGCTCGGCCCCAGAGGCATCGAGCTCGACTGGGGACGGGGAGACCCGCTGCCAGCGGCAATCCCATCGATCTCATCGGCCCGCTCCTGAGCGCGGGCGGCGGCCGCCGGATCCCCGTGGTGGAGATAGGCGATGGCGAGATTCCGTTGGGGAAGCGACCAGCCGGGTTCGAGCTCCGCTGCGCCGCGAAGGGCCTGCATGGCCCTGTCCCGCTCGCCGACGGCGAACAGGCCGACGGCGAGGCGGTTGTGGACGTGGGCGTCGCCGGGCCGCGCCGCGACCGAGGTCTCGAGGCGGGAGATCATGGCTGCGGGGGTGGGGGCCGCGAAGGCGTCGTCCCACTCCTGGTAGGCCAGCGGACCGTAGCGGAAATGGCCCCGCCGGAGGGGTCGAAACACCGCCTGGCCCACCCGCTGCATCACGGCGTGGTCCGAAGCCTCCACCATTGGATCCTCGGGTCTGCAGCGGTCTCCGAAGGGCTGGAGGCTCCAGGCACTGAGCCGGCCAGCCGGGAGGTAGAGCCAGGAGCTGAAGGCCGGCTCTCCGGGACCCGGAAACCCTCCGCGACAGCGCTGCCATACGGCGATGAACAGGTCACCCGCCGAAGCGGGCCGCGCCAGGGTTTCGCGGAGATCGATCTCGATCGCCGCTGCGCCGTCGATCCGGAACAGATCCACGGCGATCGGGTCCAAGCCGAGGTCCGGGTGATGGATCACGGCCAGCACGCGGTCGAGGGGGTCGCCCGCGACCACCTCGATGAGATCGTCCTCGGCGACTCCGGGGTGGTTCGCCAGATAACCCCGGAAGAAGTCTTGCTCAGCCGAGGCCGCCAGGGCGATCGCGCTGGCGAGCAGCAGTGCCACCAGGCGCGGGTAGTTGTCTCGTTGGGGGGATTTCATCGGCCTCCGGCCGCGGCCGCCGGGTCGGACCCAGTCCCACTGCGGCACCTTCACTTCGCAGAGGTTACCGTTCGCCGATGAGTTCTGCTGGCTCCATCTGGGTGGACGGGCAGCTCATCGATTCCGGCACCGCGGCGGTGCGGGCGGACGACAGCGCCTTCAGCTCTGGGCGCGGCTGCTATACGACGGGGCGCTTCGCGGGCGGGGGGATCCGCTTCGGCGAACGCGTGGTGCGCCGCCTGGCGCGGGATGCGCGCACTCTCGACCTTGGCGAGGTGGACGAAGCTCTCTGTCTGGCGGGCATGGTGGCATTGGGGAAGGCGCATTTTGGCGCCGGTGAGGGAGTGGTGCGTCTTCAAGCGAGTCGCGATGGTGCGGGCGCCCTTCATCTGGTGGGCGTCGCTCGCGCGGTGGGACCGGAGCCGGCCGAGTGGCGGGCGATCTCGCCACCCTTCCCTCATGAGGGCCCCGCCCCCTACGCGGGGGCCAAGGTCACCAATCACCTGCTCTTCGCCATGGCACGCGAACAGGCGGTGCGCGCCGGCGCAGACGAAGCCGCGCTCTTCGACGCCGAGGGCTTCCTGATCGAAGGCGCGCGCAGCAATTTCGTGCTGGCGCTCGCCGACGGAAGCCTGGCGACGCCGAGTCTGCGGCGGGGCGGAGTCGCGGGAGTGGCGCGGGAAATCCTGCTGGAGAGACTTCCGGAGATCTCGGAAGTGGAGCTGCACCGGCGGAGTCTCGGGAAGATCCGGGAGCTGATCGCGGTGAACGCGGTTCGCGGCTCACGCCCGGTGGTCGAGCTCGACGGCAAGCCGGTGGGCGGCGGCCGGCCCGGTCCGGCCGCCCTGCAGCTGCGCGAGGCTCTCGCCTCGGTGGAGTGATCTGCCCGGCGTCACGGGTGGATGGATCAGGACGCGTCGGGTTCCACAGCCGTGAAAATGGCCGGCAGGACTACCTTGGCCGTCGCGTGGCCGCCGTGACCGTCCACCTGGAAATACCTCAGATCCACGTCGAGCTCCATCGAGGAACCGAAGCGGGCGGCAAAGTCGCCGCGCAGCCGCTCGAAGATCTCCTCGGCCTGGGTCCGGTCCGCGTCGGTCAGCAAGACGACTGCGCGCTCGCGGATCAAGCGGAAGATGGCGTCTTCCATGCGCAGGGCGCTCTCGACGAACTCGATGAACTCCGGCGCGAGGAGATCGCCCTCACGCCCGGCGATCCCCACGAAGACCGAGCCCACCTGGTGGCCGCGGGCCAGATCCGAGGCGCGCTCCATCATCCCGCGAAGTCGACGCGGGTCGTGTTTGGACAGGGAGTGACTGGTGGCCATCGCTTCCATACGCGCTTCCTATCGACTTGCGCGGGGTAGACCTGAAGTGCCAGCGGAAACGCGTCTCTGGGGCCGCCCCGGAAGACGGCGTGGATCTCCGAAACCTTGCGAATCTGCGCCGAGATCGCCATTCCTCCACCTGGGGTGCTACAAAGCACCTCCGGATCCGCGGGAGGGGAATCCATGCGCTCCTACCAGGTCTTCGCCCAGATGACGCCGGAACGCGCGGCCCAGGTGATGGCCGTGCTGGTGGAGAAATCGCCCGCCGTCTATACCCAGGCCGTCGCCGCGACCAGCGCCGCCATGAACGCTCGGCCCAGGTTCCTGATGCGACAGCCGGCCGACAAGCGGGCCAACATGGTCCGACGAACCCTGGCGCGGGTGCGTGCCAGCGACCTGGCCGAAGAGGTCCTGGCCGCCTACTTCCTGGAGGGTCGAAGAGAACTCCTCACCGAGTGGTTGGATTCGGTGGGGCTGGAACACGACGAGGGCATCCTCAAGGGCGAGAATCCCCGCCCGCCGGCCAAGAAACAGCTCGACGAGGCCGTCAAGAGCTTCCTCGAAGGAGACCAGGTCGAAGACCGGAAGCTACTGCTTCGGGCTTTTGCCGCCCAGAGCGCCATCGACTGGCCGGATCTCGCGGCGACCTTCGAAGACGCCTGAGAAACCAGAGACCTCCCGGTCCGAACCCGCGCGGCCCGGACCGGGAGGTCCATCGGCACCCCGGAGAGAGCGCCCGCCCAACCCCCCTCTAGCTCGCGAGGGTCACGGCGGAGTTGGTGATGACCGGCGTGTCCCGCTCCTTCGTCTTGGCGTTGACGAGGATCTTGTCGCCTTCTCTCCAGAGAGAGGTGACAATCGTCTCTCCCGGAAAGACCACGCCGGCGAAACGCGCCTGGTAGCGACCCACCTTGGCGGTGTCGCCGCCCAGAGCCTCGTCGACGACCGCCTTGCACACCACCCCGAAGGAGCAGAGCCCGTGGAGGATGGGCGTGTCGAAGCCACCCATCTTCGCGAACTCGGGATCCGCGTGGAGAGGATTCTTGTCACCGCAGAGCCGGTAGAGCAGCGCCTGCTGAGGCAGGGTCGTCGACTCGACCACGTGATCCGGCGCGCGCTCCGGAGGCAGATTGCCGGCCTTGGGACCGGATTCGCCGCCGAAGCCGCCCTCGCCGCGCAGGAACAGGGAGAACCGGTTGGTGAACAGCGGATCCCCACCCCGCTCGGAGGTCGTGACCTCGAGAATCGCCAGAGCCGCCTTCTTCTTGTCGTAGAGCTCGGCGACCCTTCCCTTGCTGGTGATCTCCGCGGCCACGGGCAAGGGCTTGTGGATCTCGATGTCCTGCTCTCCATGCAGGAGCATGGCAAAGTTGAACTCGAGGCCCGGAATTCCCGCCAGGCCGCCCAGCGATCCGAATACGGGAACCACGCCGAAGCTGGGCAGCACCTTGAGGTTCTTCTCGTAGGTGTACTCCAGCTCCGCGGGGTCGGTCGCCGGAACACCCGCGCCCACCCCGAGGTGGTAGAGGATTACGTCATCCTGAGACCAGGAGCCGTCGGCAGCGGGAAGCTCGGCGCCCAGTGCCTTGGAGGGATCGATCGGCATGCTCTCTCTCCTAGCCCTTGAGGGCCTCCATGATGACCTTCATCTCGTCCGCGATGCCGCCGGGAATCACGTAGCCCTCGGGATTGCGAATCTCCTCGATGTGATCGCGCACCTCTTCGGCGCTGGCCACGGCAGCGGGCCCCTTGGTCCAGCCGGGCGTCAGACCGATGAAGACCCGCGCGAAGCGCCCGCCGCCCACCGAGTAGACCTCGTGGGTGATGTCGCAGGCTTCGGAGCACAGGTAGGTGACGATGGGCGTCACGCAGTCGGGACCGAGAGCCTTGGCTGCGGCACCGAGCAGCTGCTCGGTCAGACGGGTCAGGGCGATCGGCGCCACCACGTTCGACTTGATGTTGTACTTGGCGCCTTCCTGGGCCAGCACGTTGGAAAGACCGACCAGACCCATCTTCGCGGCGCCGTAGTTGGTCTGCCCGAAGTTGCCGAAGATCCCCGCCGCCGACGCGGTGAAGATGAATCGACCGTAGCCGTTCTCCTTCATCACCTTGAAGGCGGGCTGCGAGACGAAGAAGGCCCCCTTCAGGTGAACGTCCAGGACGATCTCGAGCTCTTCCTGCGAGAGCTTGGCAAAGGTCTTGTCGCGCAGGATGCCGGCGTTGTTGATGACGATGTCCACCTTGCCGAAGTTGTCGAGCGCAGTCTTGACGATGGCCTCGCCGCCCTCGGGCGTAGACACCGAGTCATAGTTGGCCACGGCCTTTCCGCCCGCTTCCGTGATCTCCTTCACCACGGCGTCGGCCATGCTGCTACCGGAGCCGGTTCCATCCGCGGCGCCACCGAGATCGTTCACGACCACTTGCGCGCCGCGCTTCCCGAGATCGAGGGCGTAGGTCCGGCCGAGACCCCCACCAGCGCCGGTGACGATCGCAACTCTCCCATCGAACTGAATGTCAGACATCGAAATCAACTCTCCTTTTCGGTGCGCGCAGACGAGCGCCCCCGTTGTGATTCGTCGCCATGGCTGCGTCACACCGGATTGGGGGGCGTGCGGGCGCGACGATAGCAAAAATGCGGCTTTTCTATCCGAGAGTGCGCCCCGCGGGAACGGCCGGAGCCGGGCCCATCCTGCAACCGCATGAATGCGCGAACGCCACGAATGCGTAACGACAGAAGGGGCCGCCTCGTAGTAAAAGAATCGGATGGCTCCGACCCACGCCACCATCGCAGCAGGGACAAGGGAGGATGTGACGCGATGCCTGAAACCCGGGTCGAGACGATGACGGCACCGGTGGAATCGGGCGGCTCGAGGATCTCGGCGGCGAAGATCGCCATCGGCGTAGCCGCCCTCGGCGGACTGATCTACCTGGGTCGCGAGGTGGGAGCCTACGTCCCCCAGTTCGCCGAATGGGTGGAGGGCCTGGGCGCCATCGGACCGGTCGTATTCATCGTGGGATACGCCCTCGCCGTGGTCGGCTTCGTTCCCGGATCGATCCTCACCCTCGCCGCGGGCGCCATCTTCGGCGTGCTGGAGGGGACCCTCTACGTGTTCCTGGCCGCAACCCTCGGCGCCACGGGGGCCTTCCTGGTCTCGCGCTACCTGGCGCGCCGAGCCGTGGAGCGAAGGCTCGAGGGCGACGAGCGTTTCGCCGCCATCGATCGCGCGGTCGGCGCCCAGGGGCGAAAGATCGTCTTCCTGCTGCGGCTCTCGCCGATCTTTCCCTTCAACCTGCTCAACTACGCACTGGGCCTGACGCGGGTGCGGCTGGCGGACTACGCGTTCGCCTCCCTCGGCATGATCCCCGGAACCTTGCTGTACGTGTACTCCGGAAAGCTGGCCGGAGACGTCGCCGCCGTGGCGGGAGGCGCGAGTGTGGCACGGGGTTCGGGATACTACGCGGTGCTCGGACTCGGCTTCGTCGCCACCGTCATCGTCACCGTCGCCGTCACCCGCATCGCCCGCCGCGCGCTCGAGGAGGCGACCCACGGAACCACACCCCCAGCGGCTGGCGCCGTCGCGCGAGGGAATGCTCTGGGGGCGCCCGAGCCCGCCCTGGTGCTGCCTCGAGACGAGCACAACGAGAGACTGGTCGCGAACGTCCATCCGCCCGACTGGGTGAATCCCACACCGGAGGGCCGGTACAACCTGGTGGTGATCGGAGCCGGAACCGCCGGGCTGATCAGCGCGCTTCTCGCATCGAGTCTCGGCGCCAAGGTCGCACTGATCGAACGCCACTTGATGGGTGGCGACTGCCTGAACGTGGGTTGCGTGCCCTCCAAGGCATTGATCCGCGCGGGGCGCATGGTTCACGACGCCAGGGCGGCCGCCTCCCTGGGGCTCCGGCTGCCCGAGGGAGCGCTTCCGGATTTCGGCGCCGCCATGGAGCGGTTGCGCGAGATCCGCGCGCGAATCAGTCACGAGGACTCCGCTGCCCGCTACACGGAGGAGTTCGGAATCGACGTCTACCTGGGACGCGCGCGCTTCACCGGCAAGGAGACCATCGACGTCGAGGGAGCCGAGCTCCGTTTCAAGAAGGCGGTCATCGCCACCGGCGCGCGGCCGGTGGCCCCGCCCATCCCGGGCCTGGAAGAGAGCGGATACCTCGACAACGAGACGGTCTTCTCGCTGACCGAGCGACCTGCCCGGCTCGCCGTGATCGGCGCGGGACCGATCGGCTGCGAGATGGCCCAGACCTTCCGGAGACTCGGGTCCCGCGTCGTGGTGCTCGAGCAGGCGCAACAGCTCCTCGGACGCGAGGACCGGGACGCCGCCGGGATCCTGGAGAACGCCTTCGCCCGCGAGGGCATCCAGGTGATCCTGGAATGCCAGATCCGCAAGGTGGAGAGGAGGGGCGACGAGAAGCTCATTCACGTCAGCCGTCCCGGCAGTGGCGAGGAGCAGATCGTCGTCGACGAGATCCTGGTCGGCGCGGGGCGGGCTCCAAACGTCCAGGACCTCGGGCTCGAGAGGGTGGGCGTGGAGTACGACGAGCGGAGCGGAGTGATCGTGGACGACAAGCTGCGCACCACGAACCGGCGCATCTTTGCCGCCGGCGACGTCTGTATGGCCTGGAAGTTCACCCACGCCGCCGAAGCCGCCGCCAAGATCGTCGTCCAGAACGCGCTCTTCCTGGGCCGCAAGAAGCTCTCGAACCTGGTGATGCCCTGGTGCACCTACACGGATCCGGAGATCGCCCACGTGGGACTGCACCCGCACGAGGCGGAAGAGCGTGGAATCGAAATCGACACCTACCAGGTGCCGATCTCGAAGGCCAACCGCGCCGTCCTCGATGGGAAGGAGGAGGGGTTCCTGAAGGTCCACGTCAAGAAGGGGGGGGACCGGATCGTCGGCGCGACCATCGTGTCGAGCCACGCCGGCGAGATGATCAGTGAGATCACTCTGGCGATGCTGAAGGGAGTCGGCCTGGGGTCCTTCACCGAGGTGATCCATCCCTACCCGACCCAGGCCGAGGCCATCAAGGCGGTGGCGGGTCTCTACACCCGGACCCGCCTGACCCCCTTCGTGAAACGTCTCTTCGATCGCTGGATGGCGATCACGCGCTAATCTACCTCGCTCTGGCTGAACGGAGGTGGCGAAGGTGTCCCTGCTTCGATTCCTGGGTCTGGGCGGTGAAAAGAAAAGGGCTGCGACGGAGAGTGAGCGTGACACCGCGACAGTTCGCAAGATCGCGAGCCGTCTCGAGCGGCTGGACCAGGAAACAGCCAGGTATCTGGCGGCCTTCGCCTACGTGCTGGCGCGCGTCGCCCATGCGGATCTCAGCATCGATTTCGAGGAGACGGCGGTCATGGAGCGGATCGTCTCCGAGCTCACCGAGCTGGCTCCCGAAGAGGCGTCACTGGTGGTCGAGATCGCCAAGTCCCAGGCGCGCCTGCTCGGCGGGACGGAGAACTACGTGGTGACCCGGCAGTTCCGCCAGATCTCGACGCGGGAGCAGCGCGGAAAGCTGCTCGAATGCCTGTACGCGGTGGCCGCGGCCGACGGCAGCATCACCGGTCCCGAAAGCGGCGAGATCGTGGCCATCGCCGAGGAGCTTGGCTTCACCCGCGCGGAGGCCAATTCCCTGCGATCGGCCTACCGGGACAAGCTCTCCGAGTTCCAGTCCGGATCGGGCGGATCAGGTTGAGGCTCCGGCTCCCCCCGGGTGAGCTGCTGCAGCTGGCGCCGAAGCAGCTTCCCAGAGCTGTTGCGCGGCAGCCAGGCGGTGAAGTGGAACTCCTTTGGCACCTTGAACCCCGCCAGCCGGCGGCGGCAGAAGCGCCGTAGATCCCCGGCCCGGCACTGGGCCCCGGCTCTCGGGATGATCCAGGCGGCGACTCTGCTGCCGAGATCCGGATCCGGAAGCCCCGCCACTCCGACCTCCGCGACGTCGCGATGCTCGCGGAGCACGGCCTCGACCTCCGCCGGGGAGACGTTCTCGCCACCAGAGACGATCAGGTCTGCCCTCCGGTCTAGCATGCGGAGCCTCCCCGCCGAATCGAGAGCGCCCACGTCACCGGTGTGGAGCCAGCCGTCTCGGAGGGCGCGGGAGGTCCCGTCGGCGTCGTGGAGGTAACCGGCCATCACCGTCGGCCCCCGCACCAGGATCTCGCCCTCCCGCCCCGGCGGAAGGGAGCGGCCGGCGGCGTCGGCAATCCGGATCTCGGTTCCGAAGAGCGCGCGCCCCACGCTCCCGATCCGTCGAGAAGCCGTCTCGGAATCGCCCGGGGCGCAGGTCGCCACCTGGGAGCAGGCCTCGGTGAGCCCGTAGCTGGGCAGCACGGGGAACCCGAGCCCGCGCGCGCGCTCCAGGAGCGGGAGGGGGGCGGCCGCACCACCGAGCAGGATCCCGCGCAGGGAAGCGGGAGCCGGCCGCTCTGCGCGGACATCGAGCAGGCGGCCGAGCATGGTGGGAACCAGCGAGACGTGGGTGATCCCGTCGTCGATGGCCGCACTCACCCACTCTGGATCGAAGCGCTCGTGGATCAGGACGGGGGATCCGAGCAATGCGTTGCGCATCAGGATGGAGAGGCCCCCGATGTGGAAGAGCGGGAGACATGCGAGCCACCGATCATCGCGGCGAAGCTCGAGATGCAGCGCTGCTGCGAGGGCGCTGGCCTGGAGGTTTCCGTGGGTCAAGCAGACCCCCTTGGGCGCTGCACTGGTTCCGGAGGTGAAGAGCACCGCGAAGACCTCCCCGAGATCGATGCGCTCGGTCAGCGGCGCGGTGTGGCCCCGATCCGTCGACCCCTGAAGCGACTCATCCTCGAATGCAGCGTCGAAGGCAGTGCTCTCGAGGGCCGGCAGCTCTTGGCTCACCGCCCGCGCCCGGTCCCCGAGCTCTCCGCGGCCGTATATGAAATGTGTCGCCCGCGATGCCCGCAGCTGGGTGGCCAGCTCCTCGGAGGTGAGGCGGGTGTTCAGGGGAAGCAGCCGCGCACCACACAGTGAGACCGCGTGGAGGAGCGCTACGAAGTCGAGCCCGCTTCCGAGCAGTACGGCCACCAGATCCCCGTCCTGCACCCCCCAGCGACGGAGCTGCCCGGCAACTCGCAGCGAGTGAGCCGCCAGAGTCTCGAAGTCGAGCCGCCGTTCGCCGAAGCGGAGCGCCTCCTCGCTGCCATGGAGACGCGCCCGTTCCAGGAGCCAGTTGCGCACTCTCACGCCGCCAGACCTCCGCTGCGATCCCACGGCGTGGCGCCCAGCCCCGGCGCCGTCGGAACCCGGAGCCGTCCCCGCTCTGGCAGCGGCGGCGGCGCGAGATCGTTCTCGAGGAGCGCCGAGGTGGCCAGGCCACAGGCGGGGAGATGGCCCGGCAGACTCGACGCCAGGTGGAGAGCGCCGAGCACGGCCACCGCGCCGTCGAGGAACGACGTCGGCACCACCTCCACACCCGCGGCCCTGGCCAGCTCCGCGGCCGCCCGGGCGCGGCTGATTCCCCCGACCGCGGAAGGCTTCAGGATCACCAGGTCCGCGGCCTCCGCATCGAGTACACAACGCAGCCGGGCCTCGCTGCAGGCCGACTCGTCGGCTGCCACCGGAACCGAGGCGTCGCGACGCACCTTCGCCAGGCCGGCCACGTCGTCCGCCGCCACGGGTTGCTCGACGAACTCGAGATCGAGGGAGGCCAGGGCCTCGAGCCGTGCGCGGGCCTCGTCCATCGACCAGGCTCCATTTGCATCGGCGCGAATCCGCGGAGCAGGCCCTACCGCGGTGCGGACCGCTGCAACCCGCTCCAGGTCGCGGGACGCCGGGCCGGCGCCGACCTTGAGCTTGAGGGTGCCGAAACCGACGTCGACCGCGTGCCGCGCTTCGAGGGCGAGGTCGCGTGGCGTTCGAGAGGCGAGCAGTGCGCTCACCGTGACCTCCGGACGCGCGCTGCGACCCTCCTTCGCGGCGAGCCAGCTCGCCATGCTTCGCCGGGCGTCCCGTGAGACGAGATCGTGGAGCGCGCAGTCGATCGCCGCTCGGGCCGTGGAAGTCGGCTGGCATCGCCGGTCGATCCAGCCGAGCAGCTCTTGCGGCTCTGCCGGATCCGCCCCCTCGAGGGAGGAGACGCAGGCCTCGAGGGAACGACGCGCGGCATCGAGCGATTCGGTTCCGAAGGCCGGAAGCGGAGTCGCCTCGCCGTATCCTCTACATCCTTCGGTGTTGAGAAGCGATAACAGAACGCCCTCCCGGAAGGCGAGGGGACCCAGCGCGGTGACGAGGGGTCTGCGCAATCGCAGTCGGAAGGACTGCAGCTCCGCCGCCTCGATCCTCACAGGATGAAGCCGCCAGCCAGGAGCACCCCAAAGCCGAGCTGCAGGCGCGCCGTTCCCACCAGAGCCCCATTCAGCGCCCCCCTGGTCGCCGCGCCCTCTTTCACCCGTACCTTCCTGGAGAGACGCCAGGCCATCGGCGCCGTCAGCAGGGGAAGCCACACACAAGCGGCTGGCGCACCCAGCCACCAGAGGCCGGGAAGCGCGAGGTAGCTCCCGGCCAGCAGCAGCGCGTAGTAGCGACGCGCTCCATTCGGACCGAGCCGCACCGCCAGGGTCCGCTTGTTCGCTCTGCGATCCGTCTCGATGTCTCTCAGGTTGTTCACGGCGATCAGGGCCGTCGCCAGAAGTCCGATCGGAACGGCGGCGGCGAGGGCGAGATCCGAGGGGCCGAGCGTCTGGATGCGATGGGTCCCCCAGACGGCGAACACTCCGAAGAAGAGGAAGACGAGGGGATCTCCGAAGCCGCGGTATCCGAGGGGTACCGGGCCTCCGGTATAGGCGTATCCGGCAAGCAGACCCAGAAGACCGAAGAGGGCAATCGGCCATCCTCCGCGCGCGATCAGGTAGAGACCAATCAGCGCGGCGGCCGCAAATGCGGCGAGCGTGGCGACACGCAGGGCTGCCGGGGAGAGCAGACCCGCCTGGGCGGCGCGGCGGGGACCGGACCGCTCGTCACTGTCCGCTCCCCGCTCGAAGTCGAAGGCGTCGTTCGCGAAGTTCGTGCCGATCTGGATCAGCAGCGCCGCAGCGAGGGCTGCGAGCGCGGGAATCGCCCGCGCCTCTCCCTCCGCGGCGGCCACCGCCGTTCCCACGGCAACGGGAGCCAATGAAGCCGTCAGCGTCGCCGGACGCGCGGCGAGAAGCCACGCGCCCACGCCTCCCGGCACCGGACTCGACGCATCTACGGTCGCCACGGGAACCGGGTGAAGTCGGGCTCGCGCTTCTCGACGAAGGCGTCCCGGCCCTCCTGGGCTTCTTCGGTCATGTAGAAGAGCTGGGTGGTGTGCCCCGCCAGCTCCTGGATCCCCGCCTGTCCGTCGCAGTCGGCGTTGAAGGCCGCCTTCAAGCAGCGAATCGCCGTGGGGCTGTGGCGCAGGATGCGCCGCGCCCAGTGCACCGCCGTCGATTCGAGCTCCTCGAGCGGGACCACGGCGTTCACCAGCCCCATGGAGAGGGCCTCGGCGGCGTCGTACTGATCGCACAGGTACCAGATCTCCCGGGCCTTCTTCTGACCCACCACCCGCGCCATATAGGAGGCCCCGAATCCCGCGTCGAAGCTCCCCACGCGCGGACCGGTCTGACCGAAGCGGGCGTTCTCGGCGGCAATCGTGAGATCGCAGAGCAGGTGGAGCACGTGCCCACCCCCGATGGCGTATCCAGCCACCACCGCGATCACGGGCTTGGGGAGCGTTCGAATCACCCGCTGCAGATCGAGGGCGTTCAGACGAGGCACTCCGTCGTCGCCCACGTAACCCGCGTCCCCTCGGACCCTCTGGTCGCCTCCGGAGCAGAAGGCATCGGGCCCCTCGCCGGTAAAGAGCACGACTCCGACCTCCTGGTCCTCTCGCGCTCGGGAGAAGGCGTCGATCAGCTCGAAGAGCGTGTTGGGCCGAAACGCGTTGCGCACCTCCGGCCGGTCGATGGTGATCTTCGCGATCCCATCCGTCTTCTCGAAGCGAATGTCCTGATAGTCTCGAATGCGTTTCCAGTCGATGGCGGTCATCGGCTCTCCCGTGGTGAACTCGACCTCGCGCAGGAACGCCCGGGCGATGCTGTCGAAGGCCTGTGGATTTTCGAGGTGGGCGGCATGTCCGGCCTTGGGAATGACCTGCAGGCGCGCCTTGGGGAGGCGTCGCTCCAGATCGCGAGCGATCGCCAGGAAAGGTGCATCCTCCTCACCGACCACGAGGAGGACCGGTGAGGAGACTCGATCCAGCCGCTCGAAGAGCGGCGGTTGCGCTCCGGCGCCCATGCCACGCAGAGAGAGGGCGAGTCCCCGGGCGCGGTTGCGAAGCCGCTGAGCCCGCGCTTCGGCCAGAGCCGGGGCACCCAGGCGCTCCTGGCTGGCGAAGAGCGGAAGCGACATCCAGTGATCGACGAACCACTCGATTCCCCGTTCCAGGATGCGCTGAGCGAGGTCTTCGTCGTCATCGATGCGCGTGCGGCGCGCGACGGGATCCTCGATCCCCGCTCGGGCGCCGACCAGGAGCGCCGAGGAGACCCGCTCGGGATGGCCCGCCGCAAAGGAGAGACCTACCCGGGCTCCCATCGAGTAACCGACCAGGTGGACCCGGAACTCCTTCAGCTCCTCCAGCACGCAGAGCAGATCCCCGAGGCAGCCTGACATCCGGTAGTCGTCCGGCGCGGAAGGCGCGTCGGAGGCGCCGTGACCGACGAGGTCCACGAGGATGCAACGGCGGCCCTCTCCCAGCCCCTCCGCGACGCTGCGCATCGTCTCCGCGGATCCGGTAAAGCCATGGAGGATCAAGACCGCCTCTCCAGCTCGTCTCCTCGGCTCCGTCACCAATACGTGTAGATACCGGCCTGGCCGCACCTCGACGCGATGATGGGCCGACGCGCTCATGCGGATCCCCCGGTCCCGAGGGAGCGGCAGATCTCCTGGTGGATCTCCCGGTGGAGGGCGAGATTCTCCCGGCGATCGACTGCGACCTCGATCACCTGTGTGCCGGGACTCGCCTGGGAGTGCTCCAGAGCTTTTGCGAGGTCCGGGACGGTCGTCACCCTCTGATGTCGCAGACCGTAGCCGCGCACGACAGCCGCGAGTTCGATTCCGTGAGGCACGGTGAAGAGCCGCTCGAATTCGACGTCGTCACCGTGTGCGGCGATGGGAAGCAGCGAAAAGATCCCGCCCCCGTCGTCGTTCACGACCACGAGCGTGGCGCGAATCCCGTACTGATGGGCGGCGAAGAGACCGCCGGCGTCGTGGAGAAAGGCGAGATCCCCGCTCAGCAGGAAGAGGGGTCCGGACGCCGCGGCTGCCGCCCCCAGAGCGCTGGAGACGATGCCGTCGATGCCATTGGCGCCCCGATTGGCCAGCACCCGGATCCGTCTGGTGGAGACGGGGAGGAATGCGTCGAGATCGCGGACGGCCATGCTGTTGGAGACGAAGAGCGTCGCTCCGTCTGGCAGCGCCCCCGCGAGCGCCGCGACCACCTGCGGAGCGAGCAGCCTTGCACCCCTCCCGGCTCGGCCTTCCACCACCCGCCGCGCTCGCTTCTCGGCGTCGCACCACTCCCCGAGCCAGCGAGAGCAGCCGGGAGGGGGCGACTGCCGCAGCCTCCCTTCGAGTCCGTCACAGAAAAGCACCGGGTCCGCGTCGATCACCTCCGAGGCGAGATGATCGGGGTCCGACCAGGCGCGGTCGGGATCCAGCATCACCAGGCGTGAGTGGGGATGCAGGTGGAGCCACTGCTGGAACGCCTTGCTGGTGGGCGGCGCACCGATCCGCAGCACCAGATCCGGCGGGTGCGCGAGGGCGAATTCGCGATTGCGCAGGATGGCGTCGAAGCTGGCCAGGATCGGCGCCCCGCGCGTGTGGGGGCCGCAGCGGATCTGCGAGGTCGATTCCGCCAACACCGGCCATCCCGCGGCGCGACCGAGGCGGGCCACCGCATCGGGGAGGGCGGGGGCCCCGTCGCCCGGCCCGCAGACGATCACCCCCCGCCGCGCCCGCAGCGGGCCCTCGAGCAGATGAGAGAGCAGATCGGGCGATGGCGGAGGCGGACAGCGCCAGCTTCGTGTGTAGGGGCCAGACCCCCGACCACGGGGTGCCCAGCCGCCCTCGGGATCGGGACCCACGGCGTCGCTCGGGTCCGGAGACGGATCCAGGGGCTCACGAAAGGGGAGGTTCAGATGAACAGGTCCCGGCGGCGGGCCCGCTGCGGCGGCCACCGCCCGGCAGGCCAGTGCGCGGGCGTGGCGGAGGCCCGCGCCATTCCGCTCCCGCGGAGACGCCTCGCTGAACCAGCGGACGTGGCTTCCGAAGAGACCCACCTGATCGATGGTCTGCGCCGCACCCCAGCCGCGAACCTCCTGCGGGCGATCCGCCGTCAGCACCAGCAGGGGAACTCGCCCGTGGTAGGCCTCGACCACGGCCGGGAGAAAGTTCGCAGCTGCGGTTCCCGAGCTACACACCAGGGCGACAGGAGCGCGCCCGGCCCTGGCGAGCCCGAGGGCGAAGAACGCCGCGGCCCTCTCATCGAGGTGAACCCAGACGCGCAGGTCGCTGGTGCGCGCTGCGCTGACCGCCAGGGGCGCGGAGCGAGATCCGGGGCAGACGCAGACGTGGCCCACGCCAGAGGCGACGAATTCCTGGAAGAGCGCGGCCGCGAATGCGTAGTTCCGGTTCGCCTCCGGTCGCGGGCTCGGCTGGGTGGAGGCCTCCACCTTCAGATCTCCAGCAGCGCACCGAGAGCAGTGCGCAGCTTGAGGCGGGTTTCGAGGAGCTCGGCGTCTGGATCGGATCCGGCCACGATTCCCGCGCCCGCGAAGAGGGTCGCCTCGGACCCGCGCAGCAGCAGCGAGCGCAGCGCCACCGTGAACTCGCCCTCTCCCTCCGGAGCCAGCCAGCCGAGCGGACCCGCGTACCATCCGCGGTCGAGGCCCTCGTGGCAGCGCAGCCAGGCGAGAGCCGTCTCCCGCGGCGCTCCTCCGACCGCGGGCGTCGGGTGGAGGTCGGCGACGAGATCGAGCACCGTGGTCTGCGACGGATCCCGGAGCCGTCCCTCGATGGGTGTGTGGAGATGCTGGATCCCGTCGGTCTGCAGCAGGCCCGGTGATTCCGGAGCAGAGAACGCGCTGCAGTGACGAGCGAGCGCTTCGAGAACGCAGCGCACCACGACCGAGTGCTCCTCCTGGTCCTTCTTGCTCTCGACCAGCTCACGGGCGAGGCGACGGTCCTGCTGCGGCGTCCGCCCGCGCGGTGCAGTTCCCGCCACCGCGTCCGCATGGACGAGCCCTTTCTCGAGGCGCACCAGGCGTTCCGGCGTCGCTCCGAGAAAGGTCACCGGTCCTCGAGCCAGCGCGAAGATCGTGCACGAGGGGTGGAGTGCGCGCAGGCTCCGCAGCACGCGAAGCGTCTCGAAGGGATGGGATCCAACCACCGTACAGGAGCGCGCGACGACGACCTTCTCGAGATCGCCCTCGCGAATGGCCCCCAGAGCCTCTTCCACCAGGCCCCGGTAGGCACCGAGGGACCGGTCCGCGGAGGCGTGGAATGCGGGCGGTGAATCGTCGTCCTCCGCCTCGCGAGCCGACGAGTCTGGTGCCGCGGTGAACTCGGTTCCGGAAGAGGGGAGCGATCCCACCCCGGCGCGGCAACACCACATCTCCCCTCCCCTGCTGATCAGGAGTCGCTCCGGCAGGACCAGCTCCGCAAGGGGGAAGCCGGCCCATCGCTCCGAGGGAGGCACCTCGAAGTCGAATGCGAAGCCTCCCACCAGAAGCGGCCCCGCCCAGGGCGGCGCATCGCCCTCCTTGCGAAGGAGCTCCCGGATCCCGCGGAGTCCGCTGGCTGCATCGCCGAAGCGCGACTCGCCCCGTCCCTCGATCCGGGCGACGGCTCCCAGAGCGAGGATGGCTTCCCCGGAGCCGGGTCTCTCCCAGTAGAAGCGCTCGGTTTCGTCGGAGACCGCGAAGAGCTCGAGAAGATCTCGCGGAGGAATCGCGCTGCGGTGAACGCGGATCGGGGTCACGTTGCTTCCCGACTTTCCCGACGGGCGCGGACTGCCGTGATGATCTGGGCGCTGCCGAGCAGGAGCGGCCGATGCCGCACCTTCTGGAAGTCCGCGTCCTCGATCAAGGCCGCCAGCTCCCGGGCAGCAGGTAGATAGGCGGTGGAACGGGGCAGGTAGGCGTAGGCGGCGCGGTCCGAGAGCCAGCCCCCGATTCGGGGCACGACGCGATCGAAGTAGAGAGAGTGCGCGGCCCGCACGACCGCGAGTGATGGCCGATCGACCTCGAGCAGAGTGAGGCGGCCGCCGGGCTCGAGAACCCTCGCCATCTCGCCGAGCACTTCTGGAAGCGAGGCGAAGTTGCGCAGGGCGAAGCCACAGGTCACCACCGTGGCGCAGCCATCGGGCAGGGGCAGACAGGCAGCGTCGCCCTGGATCCAGAGAGCGGGTATCCGACGTCGCCTGGCCCCGCACAGCATCTCCCGCGCGAAATCGACGCCGATGACCCGCGCACCTCGCGCCGCAGCGAGCTCGGCGAGGTCCCCGGTGCCAGATGCCAGGTCCAGAACCCTGTCACGGCGCCCCACCCCCACCGCGTCGAGTGCGGCCCGGCGCCAGCGCTGATCCAGGCCCGCCGTCAGCAATCGGTTCATGGCGTCATAGCGGGGGGCGATGCGATCGAACATCGCCCGGACCTGGGTGCGCTTCTCCTCGTCCCGGGGCAGATCGAGCCCCAGCCAAGGCCCGCCTTTGCCGGGCTCGCTGGGCTGCAGCATCAGCGCCACGCGATCTCCAGGCTGGCGGACTCGGTAGCGGCGAGGGCGGCGCGGAGATCGTCGTCTTCGCCGCGACCGGCGAGTCGGTGCAGGGCGCGACTCACCAGGGTCCGCTGGAAGTGGAGCGCGACCAGGCGAGTGAGCTGCGGGAGGAGATTCCGGAAGGCATCGGTGACCTCGCCGGTGTCTCCGTGCTCTGCGGCCCGCTTTCTGACGTGATCGTCGAAGAGGTCGATGGCCCGATCGGAGATCTCCTGTACCGACCGGGCATGCTGCACCGCCAACGCCAGCAGCTCGTTCAGGGGAAAGCCCGCGTTGAGGATGCGGAGCGCGGCGTGGGCCATTTCGCGATCTGCGGTGCTGAAGCGCTCCTCGCCTTCGATCTGAAGAGGCTGCACCAGGCCCGAGGCTTCGGCGGCTCCGATCAGCTCCTCGGGTATTCCGACCTCGGCGGCGAGCTCGGCCCGGGAGAAGGTCCGTTCGCCGACGTGCTCCTCGACGAGGGCTTCGAGCAGCGGCCGATCCTCGGCTTCGCTCTCTCGCTCGAGCAGGCGTTTGATCTGGGCGAGCGTGAATCCCTGATCGACGAGCTCCCGGATGCGGCGAAGCCGCTCGAGGTGGCCATCGTCATAGAGGGCGATACGCCCCTCGCGACGGGGCCGGGGAAGCAGACTCCGAAATTGGTAGAAGCGGATCGTGTCCACCCGCACCCCGGCCCGGGCTGCGATCTCCTCGACTCGATAGTTCATGTAATTACTCTAGGAGTAACTACTCTCACAGTCAAGCCAGCGGGGCCAAAACCCATCTCCCCATCGCGCGGCTGCCCCCGGCTAGCTTCGAACCAGCAGCAGCGACTTCGGATCCAGAGCGACCCGAAGTGCCTCGACGTCCGGGTTGTCGTGCTCCTTGAGCGCGCGGAGTGCCACCGAGCCCGGCTCCGGCTCGAGGGCCAGGATCACGCTGATGGCATCCCCCAGCTCCGCGATCGGGGCCGGGATCCCCGGCACCTTCTCGTCCGGGCAGGCGACGGAGAGCCAGAGCTCCGCTTCGATCTCAACGGCAATGGCCTTCAGGTCGAGCATCTCCTGCTTCGATGCGGCGCAGGGGTCGAAGCCCTCGAGGATGACGAGCCCCGGCTTGCACCCCGCTTCCTCCTCGAGCTTCACCGCCTCGCGCAGCTTTCCCGAACCGAAGCCCGCCTCCGGATAGGCGCGAATGCTGCGGCGCCGATCCACGCCGGCACGGACCAGCGCCTCTTCTTCGAGGCGGGTGGAGGAGGCGAGCTCAGCGAAGACGGTGTCGTAGTAGGCCCGGGTGTGCGAGACCGATTCATCGAGGGCGACGTGCAGCACGTGATCTCCACGCAGCAGGTCGTCGAGAGCCACGCCTACCAGGAACGAGGTCTTCCCGACACCCGGTCCGGCGAGGACCAGTCCGATGTTCCCCTTTCCGAGCCCGCCTTGGAGTCCTTGCTCGAGAAGCCGAAGCGGACTTCGAGCCGAGAGAAATTTTCGATACATGAGTCTCCTCGCCGAATCGGCGCTAGACGTCGTCGTCCTTGGGGCTCTTTGCGAATCGCTCGACCAGGCCCTTGGACACCTCGGCCGGCACCGGCGCGTACCTGGCGAACTCCAGGGTGAATTCGGCCTTGCCCTGGGTCATGGAGCGGAGGTCCGTGGCATAGCCGAAGAGCTCCGCGAGCGGAACCTCGGCCTCGATCCGACAGAACAGGTCCTCCTCGGTCGTCCCGATCACAGTACCGCGCCGCTGCATGACCGTCTTCAGCACGCCGCCCTGGAACTCGCCGGGGCTCTCCACGGCCAGCTTCATCACCGGCTCGAGAATGATGGGCCTGGCCTTGGAGTAGACCGCGCGGAAGGCGCCGCGGGCCGCCGCCTGGAAAGCCATGTCCGACGAGTCCACCGAGTGGGCCTGCCCATCGTTGAGGCAGACTCGCATCCCGATCACGGGAAACCCGATCAGACGTCCCTTCCCCAACATCTGCTGGAAGCCCTTCTCCACGGAGGAGATGTACTCGGTGGGAATGGCGCCACCTCGGACCTCGTTCAGGAACTCGAAAGCTTCCCCGTCGGTGATCGGCTCGATGTATCCGGCCACACGTCCAAACTGGCCGGCCCCGCCGGTCTGCTTCTTGTGGGTGTAGTTGAACTCGGCTCGCTGGGAGATCGTCTCGCGATAGGCCACCTGGGGCGCGCCCGTCTCCACCTCGACCTGGTACTCCCTGCGCATCCGCTCGACGTAGACCTCGAGATGAAGCTCACCCATCCCCGAGATCACCGTCTCGCCGCTCTCCTCGTCCACGCCGGCCCGGAAGGTCGGATCCTCCCGGACGAAACGCCCGAGCGCCTTGGACATGTTGGCCTCGACCTTGTTGTCCTTTGGCTTGATGGAGAGGGAGATCACCGGCTCCGGCACGTGCATGGCCGTCATCGCCACCTCGATGGAGCCGTCGGTGAAGGTGTCGCCCGAGCTGCAGTCGATGCCGAACAGGGCGACGATGTCACCGGCCCCAGCCGACTCGATCTCCTCCATCTCGTCAGCGTGCATCCGCACCAGGCGACCAACCTTGTGGCGCCGCTTGGTGCGGCTGTTGACGATGCTGGATCCCCGCGCCAGGGAGCCCTGGTAGACGCGAACGTAGGTGAGCTGTCCGTAACGCCCGTCCTCGAGCTTGAAGGCCAGGGACACCAGGGGCTTCTGACAGTCCGCTGCCAGAGCGATGGGCGCCCCGCCGGCGGAGAGATCCATGCCCGAGTTCTCGACGTCGACCGGGCTGGGGAGGTAGAGCGTGATGGCATCGAGGAGCTTCTGGACACCCTTGTTCTTGTAGGCGGCACCGAGGAAGACCGGGGTGAGCTCCAGGCTGAGTACACCATTGCGAACCGCCTGGTGAATCAGCTCTTCGGTGACCTTCTCCTCGAGAATCGCCTCGGTGAGCTGGTCCGAGAACATCGAGACCGCGTCGAGCATCTCTTCTCGAGCCGCCTCGGCCTGGTTCCGCAATTCAGCGGGGATCTCCTCCTCGACGACGTGCTCGCCGTTCGGCCCTTCGAAACGCACCGCCTTCATGGTGACGAGATCCACCACGCCGCTGTGATCCGCCTCGAGACCGATCGGAATCTGCATCGCCACCGCGTTGTGGCCCAGCTTCTCGCGAAGGCCCTCGATGACCTTGCGCGGGTTCGCTCCGGAGCGATCGAGCTTGTTGATCAAGGCCAGGCGCGGAACCCTGTAACGCCGCATCTGGCGATCCACGGTGATCGACTGGGACTGCACACCGGCCACACCGCAGAGCACCAGAATCGCACCGTCGAGCACGCGCAGAGCACGCTCCACCTCCACGGTGAAATCCACGTGTCCGGGCGTATCGATCAGGTTGATGTGATGTCCGTTCCATTCGGCGTGGGTAGCGGCGGACGTGATGGTGATGCCGCGCTCCCTCTCCAGCTCCATGTGATCCATGGTCGCGCCGGCGCCGTCCTTCCCCTTCACCTCGTGGATCCTGTGGATCCGGTTGGTGTAGAAGAGAATCCGCTCGGTGAGGGTGGTCTTGCCCGAGTCGATGTGGGCGCTGATGCCGATGTTCCGAAGCTTCTCGAGATCACTGATCATGGCGGTCGCTGGTGTCGGCGCTCGCCGCTGGCGAGTCCGATCGGTTTGGGTTTCGTGTCAGCTGCACCCCACAGGCCATCGGACAAGGGTCCGCGACCCGTGGGCGAAATCGAACGATGACGAAGGGGGAATCCAGAGGGGCGGGCTGCACCCGATCTTCCCCATCGGGCGCTCGGTCCCTTCAGAGTAGCGCGAAAATCTACTCACATTTCGGGGCCCCGCAAACAGGGCTGGGATCCGCGGAACGCCACAGGCGCAGGGTGGCCCCGAGGGGAACTGTTTGCCGGCGGCGGCGAGTGAGGGAATCGGCGGCCGTGTAGATCGCGCAGGCCAGGGCCCGGAAGGAGTCGAGGGGGAAGTAGGGGAAGGCGAGGCGGCTGGACTCCGTTCTTTCCAGCTGCCCTGCGGCCTCGATCGAGGCGCAGGGAATCTCGGCGTAGACCGTCAGCGACCAGTCCGGGAGCTTTCGGCTCCTCACCCGCCGCCACTGCTGGCGTGGCCTCGCGATCGCCGGGTGATCGGCGCGAGCCCCGAAGAAGGCGTCGATCTCCCTGCCCGTGCCGGTCCGGAGCGCATCGCCCATGGCGGCACCGAGCAACAGGCGGGCGAGCTCGAGGCGGGCTGAGATCTCGTGCATGGGATCGCCCTGCTCTGCGAGACGCGCGCTCACCTCGAGGCCGCGCAGCGTGGTGAGGGACTCGTCGAAGCCGAAGCGATGCGACAGCTCGTGAGCGAGAACGGTGGGGATCGCCCAGCGCGACGTCTCCCAAGGCGTCATCCGCACGACCCGGCTCAGACCGATCCCCAGTGTCAGGTACTGGCTCCAGGGGCCCGCCAGCCGGGCCTCGAGCCGCCCTCGGTAGCCGACGTGGGGCAGTCTTCCGTAGCGGCGCCCAGCCACCTCCTCCACCAGGGAGCGAAGCCGCCGCGCCTCCCTGCGGAGAGCCGCGTTGTCGTCCAGAAGCGGGGGGGCCGCCTCACCCACCTGATCGAGGAGCGCCTCGGCGCGGCGTAGACGGCCGCGAATCAGCGTCGTATCTGCCGCCACCATCTCAGCCGAGCCGCTCGCCGACCGCGAGACCGGCCTCACCGGCCGCGATCTTCTTGCCGTCGTCGATCCGCACCCGGCCCACCGAGATGCGCCCGCCCTCGGCGGCGATGATCAGACGCCCCCCCTCGATGGCGACGATCGTCCCGGCGGGAGCATCCGCCATCCCCTCCAGCGCAACGGCGTCGAAGCACCGAACCGTTGCAGCTTCGCGTCGGGCAAAGGCGCCGGGCTGGGGATCGCAGCCCCGGATCAGGCGGTCGAGCTCCTCGAAGGGCCGAGACCAGTCGATCCGCGCCACCGCGTCGTCCACCAGGCCCTGGAAGCTGGCCTGCGTCTCGTCTTGGGGACGCGGCCTGGCTTCACCCCGGTCCACCAGCGCCACCGCCTCGGATAGCGCCTCGACGCCCAGCAAATAGAGGTGCTGGTAGTAGAGGGTTGCCGCGGTGGCGGTGGGCCCGATCTCGACTCCGCCCTTCTGGACCACGATCGGCCCGGTGTCGATCCCCGCGTCGGGCTGGAACACGGTCACTCCCGACTCCTTTTCACCGAGGATGATCTGCCAGGGAATCGCCGCTCCGCCGCGGAAGCGGGGAAGCAGAGAGGGATGGAAGCAGAGCGAGCCGTGGCGCGGTGAGTCGATGACCTCGGGGGGAAGGATCATGGTGACGTAGGCCAGCACGTTCAGCTCCGCCTCCAGTGCGGCGTGCTCGTCCACCAGCTCCGGGATCGCCCGGCCCTTTCGCCGCATCCGCCTGTGGCGGAAGAGGGGAAGTCCGCGCTTCTCTGCCTCCTCGGCCAGGGGATCGGGACGGCCGCCCTCGGGCGGCGCGTAGACGCCGACGATCTGGTGTCCGGCCCCCACCAGCCGCTCGAGCACCTCCTTGCCGAAGGCCGCCTGTCCGAAGAGCGCGATTCTCACTGCCATCTCACCAGCCTAACAAAGCACCAGCGCAACAGAGCATCAGCCTCACAGAGGATTGCGCTCAGCCGGCGCGGGTCCGGTCGCCGACTTCGCCGTGGGGACGGGCCGGAATTCCGTAGGCGAGCGTGTGCTCGGGGATATCGCGGGTCACCAGCGAGCGAGCCCCGATCACGCTGTGGGCGCCGATCCGTACTCCTCGCAGGACGGTCACATCCGAGGAGACCCAGGCGTGATCGTCGATCCGCACCGGATCGGGGACCTCGGGATGATCGGCGTCGAGGTCGTGCTGGTCGGAGTCGAAGACGCGGCTTCCGGGACCGACCCAGACCCGGCGCCCCAGGGAGACCTCTGCCTTGGCGCTCAGATGACAACCGTTCAGCAGAGTTTCGGGTCCGATGCGCATCCGGGCTCCGGCGTAGGCGGCCAGGATCACGGGTGCGATCTCGGTGCGCAGCCAGGTCCCCTCCTCGATCTCGATGACGGCGCCCTCCTCCAACAGGAAATTCACCCCGCCGCGCCTTCGATCCGTGGTGACTCCGGGACCGAGCCGCAGCCGGGCTCCGGGCGCCATGTTGTAGGTGGCCGTCCAGAAGTTGGGGCTGGTCTTCGGATCGATCTCGAGACCGGGATGAAATCGCGCCACGGCGCGCATGCGCAGATGATCCACGAAGTGGGTCGCGTGGAGCCGGAGGCGGATGCCGAGGTCGCGGCGGGGCGGCACGGCCGCCCTAGGGGCCGTCGCCGTCGCGAAGCCGAAAAGTGATGAATCCGTGGGTGGGGTCATAAGGAGAGAGACCCACCTGCACCTTGTCTCCGGGAATCACACGGATCCGGAAGCGGCGCATCCGGCCCGACAGCTGCGCGGTCACCGTCTGCCCCGACTCGAGGGTGATCTGGTAGCGGCCACCGCCGAGCACTTTGTCGACGCTCCCGGTCGCCTGGATCAAATCGTCTCGCGCCACCCGGTCTCCTCTTGCCCGACGAGGCGAGAACGCTAGCACGCAGGCCATGAGCCGTCACCGCGCTGCGGGCTCAGGCGGCTCTCCGCGGACAGGTGAGAGGGCTGACCTCGGTCTCCGGGACGGCGATGTCGCCGGACCAATAGCGGAGAAGCGGGGAGGCGCCCGCGCGCAGGCCGAACTCGAATACCAGCCCGTGGGGCGCGCGGCCGCGCACCCGAAGCAGCCCTGCGTGCAGGCAGCGCTGGTGGTGGAAGGCACAGAGCGTGATGCGATTCCCCGGCTCATCGGAGCCCCCGGCGGAGCGGAACCTGAGGTGATGATCGTGCAGATTCCGTCGCGACGTGCAGCCGGGCACCGCGCAGCGATAGCCGTCGCGTTCGACGACCGGGTCGGGATGGCGCGCGCGGGGGTCGCGCAGTGTCCAGTTCAGGAGCGCGCAGTCGAGCAGACTGTCGAATACCTCGCCGTCGCTGAGAAACCGGCCGTGCTCGGCCCGTAGCCTCGACCGAAGCGGCTCCCGCACTGCGGAGAAGAGCGCAGCCACGTCAAGCGGCACCCGCCACGCCAGCAGCTGGGTCGCCTCGGTGTCAATGTCGTGCGCACGCATTTGTCGCTCCGCGGGCGGGATCGGGTCCCGAGCCGGCTCCGGATGGAACTGGCAGCGCGCCCAGGCTCGCGAGTGCCCGGCCCGCAGCAGAAGCGCCCGGTGGACCCGCGCGAGTTCCTGAAGCTGCCGCGCGGAAAGCCCCAGCCGCTCGTGAGCGTAGTCACCCAGCCGCGCGTAGCAGAGGCGCTGATAGGCCTTCGTCTCGATCAGCCGCTCGGCGATGGACGCGAGCAGGCGACGCAGCGGCCCCAGGGCCCCCGCATCGCCGGCCGCCCGAGCGGTGCGCTCTCCGCTACCGGATCGCTGTGTGTGACCCCGCACGCGGAGTCCAGCTCGCGGGGTCGCACCGCTTCGCCGCGGTCGGGACTCTCCACTGGGTCCAGCCGTGCGCTCAGTCGTGTGTCCAGTTGTGTGTTGGAGTGCAGTTCGGGCGCCGCCCCCGAGCCGGCCGAGGTAGGCGGAACCGACATCGTGTTGGCTCTAGACATAGGCGAAAACAAGACGAAAATCAAGAGATCGATCGGCGCCCAGGCACGCGGCTCGCATCAGCTCCTGCTCGCGCCGAATCACGCTCTCATCGGTCACGACCTGCCCGATGCGATCGCTGCGGCGGACGAATCCGGATCCTGGCAGCCATCGACCAGCCCGACGTGATCCGCGGCACCCTCGATTGCCTGGGCCTGAACTCCCGCGCGCCGCCCCTCACGCCAGCCCCTTCCCCGGAGCCGACCGATCTCGAGCCCGGCTTCGAGGGCCTCAGCCACGACGTGGGGGAACCGATCCGTTTTGTCCACTCCGCCGCCGGAACGACCCACGGACTCATTCGCCATCACTTCGGTGCCAAGGAAGATCTCTGGCGCGCGGTGGTCGACGACTTCATGGGCA
>Ga0307423_1000426_pt1 | contig 28521 bp, 20 predicted proteins | sample SalMarWE160310MG_FD_202154 | JGI IMG/M metagenome (GOLD analysis project Ga0307423, IMG submission 202154) | Salt marsh sediment microbial communities from the Plum Island Ecosystem LTER, Massachusetts, United States - WE1603-10 | ecosystem: Environmental > Aquatic > Marine > Intertidal zone >... | reverse complement strand
GTTTAGAGTTTATTAAATCTTCAGGAATAGTTTTTAATGATCTGGCAAAGTGAACTGAAGATCCTGAATATAATGGACATAAAAGTCCGCAAGTGCATTGATAAGTATGATGAATGGGAAGCACACCAATAAATCTATCTTCAGGATAGATTGTAACCATTTTTCTCATATCCATTAAGTTGGTAGCAAGATTCTTCTGGCTTAACATCACACCTTTCGCTCTTCCAAGCGAACCGGAAGTGTAAATTATTTCAGCAACTTCATCAACATTAATCTTAGGCAGCTTAGTTTGAATAATTGATTCATTCTTTATCATCTCTACCATCGAATAAAAATCATTCTCTTTCTTCTCCAAATCCATACTGATGTAAACTTTAATTTTTCCAAAAACATTTTTTTTTGCTTTAATTAAATCAGCCAGGGAACCTGAAAATACTAATGCAATTGAGTCTGATTCGTGGATTATATTAAGAATATCACTTTGAGTAAGATTTTTATCAACGGGAACAACAACAAAGTCAAGCATCATTGCTGTTAGGAATGCAATCGCCCACTGAACTCGATTTTCACCAACAACTGCAATATGGTCTCTGGGTTTGATACCAAGCTTTTGCAATGAGCTCCCAAATTTCATTATGTCATCAATAAGCTCTGAATAAGTTGTTCTTGAGATTGGGTAGTTTGTGAGGTCCTCCAGTGCGATTTTGCTTGTATAAATCTTTGCTGACTGGAGCAGCATATCCTGTATGGATTCTATCTGTGGAACTTCAAATAATTGGAATTTTTGAGGATTTGTGCTCATCTCCTTCTCCTTGCATAATCTTTTAAATTACGACGGAAGAATAGTAAACAAGATTTACTAAATTGTCAAAGAGATGTAATATTTGTGTAAAAAATTAAATCTTATTCTTTGCAATGAGATTTTTCAGATTTTTTTATAAAGTAAAATCTACCTGCATCATCGGGAGAATAAATAAATTTTTTGTTGCATCTTCTAATTGAGACTCATAGAAGAATCTTACACCGAGAACAATCCGGCTTTGCTCAGATAAATTGAAATAAACTCCAGGCGTAAAATGGAAATAGCCTGCAGTTGTCTCACCCCGAAAGTCATGGGTAATTGTTTCCGGCCAACCAAAAGGGGGAATAGGAAACCAAACATAATCTATAGTTTTCGGTTCAAAGTCTAATAAAGTCTGAACACTGTAACCTGCATTGAAAAAGATATTTACTATCCAATCCTTTTTTGCAGTATTGAATGTGACATTTGTAAATGGATCGAAATGCATTGATTTATTTAAGTCGTGATAAAAAAGGACATATTCTTCAGTTGAGCCCCAAAAGCTTTCTTCTTTAACTTCAGCAATTGTAAATGCATCGTAAGCAATTGATTGAAACTGTAACCCTGCATCGAGACGGAATGCTATTCCATTGTTTACTCCGAAAACCCCGATTCCAAACAAACCGCCCCATAAAGATTTGTTATTACCTCCTGCATAATTATAGCTTCCAAAGAGTGCAAAATTCTTTACTAGTTTGATATCAAAATCGAGTCCAAATGTAACTGTAGCAAAATTCCAGGTAAGATTTTGTCCAGGATAAGGATATCTATTTACACCGGGAGTTTTTGTATAAGTTATAGTTCCATTGCTATTATAGGCTGTATCAACCTGGTAGAACCCTTGTGAGTTAACCATTGGTGTCCCATCGGTTTTAGCTTTAATTTCTTTTTCCGGGTTGTAGGAAAATCGCATTGATAATGTGAATGATGGTGTTTTTGTACTGTCAGTTATATGAACAGGGGACTGGTTGATCGGACCTGTAACTTCTACATCCTGCAGGTAGAGAGTTTTAACAGTGGCGCAGCCGTATAATATCGCATATAAAACCAAAGTAATTAAAAACAGAATATTCTTTCTGATTTTCATTTTTTACTCCGGATTAATTATTTAAAATAATTATCTATATAATACTTATTAATGTTCATAGCTCGCAAGTGCAACTACAATAATTGTTAATCCAAAAATAGTAAGCAACCCAAGTACCATCCCAATGGAACCGATAGTATTTGTGTTCTTGATTTTAATATCTGTAATATCATTTAATGCAATTTTTCCATTAAATGGTACTTCTCTGTTCAGTTGAAAAAATGTACTTACACCTAAAAGAGAGTCATTTTTTACTGAATACATATAACTATCGAAGTGGTATTCAATATAATCCTTTGTCACCATAGATAATTCCCTATGGTTATTCTGCTCGAGTTCTTCTTTGATAGCTGAACTCCTTAGTTGTTCAAATGAGTAACAACAAAGATAGTTTATGAAAGAACCGATTATTAGAATTATCGCATATTTTTTAATCATAATCCTCTCTTGAAGGCTGTTATTACTTTCTCATCTTCCGATGAGAATGAAGAGCTAGTGTAAACGGTCTTAATAGATATCAAAATATTTTCTCTCATTTAACATTTCTTTATCTAGCACATAATAGGAATAGCCGCTAAGTTTTAACACATCCATATCTGTTTCAAAATAAATAACATTATCATCAGTTGATTGAGATGAACCGATAATGGTGCCTATTAAAAAACCACCGAGTGTAATTCCGGCACATACCGCCAAAGCAGTTGCAGCATTATCCGCGTCTGCAGTACAGCTTTTTAAAGAGCTACCGTCTTGTTTCTTCCTGATTAAAGAGTAAGCTATAGCCCCAATAATTCCGCCAGCCGCGCTACCGGTAAGCATACCCATCAGCGTATATGATTCTCCCTCTATTGTTAACCAGTTAATACTTGAAACAGGTATACGGTATCTCATTTGTCCAACATGATCTGCCCTGACGTTAGCGGAAAGCACATATATGTATTTTTCGTCAAACATTTCGAGTTGTCCTTCTATCCAGTTGCCCTCTTTTGTTTCGAAATAAATATTATTCCTAAGTTTCCGAAGTTCATAATTGATTGAATTGATCGCTCGGATAATTGTGTAAATACTATCGTATGATAATATATTCTGAACACGGACTGTTTCTTTAGTAGTATCATTTGCCGAGTAATAAATTTTTGTAACCAGTGAATCTTTATTACTGATGTAAAAAACTGCGTAATCAAAATTCTTAACTTCAGGAAATAATCCTATGTAAGTGCGATTAAACAAATTCAGAGTATCACCAATCCCCGGATATACCTGAATAAGACTGTCCGCTTGCTGAGGTATGATGACTCCGGCAAGAATAAACTGAATTATTAATATGTACTTAGTCATAATTTCTCCTCTATTAATCCGGATTTATAGCACTTGCGAAAGCCGCTGCAAGTACTACTCCAACTATAATTACTCCAATTGCAATAACACCAAGAACTAAACCTGTAGTGGCTCCCGCATCTATTGAATTTTGCTCAAAGCTTAAAATATCATCCCAGGCAATTTTTCCTTTGAAGGGTACCTCTTTCCCAAGCTTTGTCATTAGTCCTACACCGTACAAAGTGTCATTCTGGATTTGGTATTGTTCCGGAGGAAAATGGTAAGAATTATAGTCTTTGGTAACGATTGATATTTCTTCGTTTAAATCAATCTGCTTTGTTCCCTGATCAACTTCCTTCTTGCTAATAAATTCAGAAGAATAGCAACCAACATAGTTCAGGAATGAAATAATAATTAGGCTAACAAAGGATTTTTTGAACATTTATCCTCCCAAATTATTTTAAATTATTATTAGAATCCTAAACCAAAACTTAATCCACCCGATGGGGCAAATTCATTTTCACCAGTATTATAAAAAGGTGTAAAACAAATTCTAAACGTAAAACCACCGCGTGGCTTAAAATATCTATACCCTATAATTCCTGTAAGTGCAAAAAATGAATTGACTTCAACAGGGAATCCGAAAACTTCAGGATCCTGTACCGTGAAGAAAGTTGTTCCGAACCCAGCTTCAAATTTGTGCGCATCACTTCCAGCCAAATAGCTTGCTGTTAAAGGAATGGCAAGGAATGTACCGTCCACAAATAAAATTCCAGGTGTAATTCCAAACCCGGCTCTTAATGTAAAATTATCCGTTATCAGTCTTTCATAGTTAAACGAATATAATCCTCCGTTGCCTCCCAGTTCTAAGTAAAAATGATTTTTTTTAGTGGGACGCATCGTATGATCCTGGGCATATACTTTAATTAATGTACAGGAGAGAAGGATTATGATCAGTGGCATATTTTGAAATTTTTTAATATTCATAATATTTCAGCTTAACATAATTTTCCAAAGTTTAATTTTACTTCATCAAGATCATTTTACTGTGAAATATTTTAGAAAAATTCAAAACCATTCATAACCAAAGCTAATCCTGTAATATTTGTTTCAAGGAAATGATCAGCAAAATAAGTTGTATTATAATATCTTAAATCAAAATGGTCCGAAATAAATTTGACTGTTGGATCGCCAGAGAATTTATCAAGCAATTTTAAAAGTCCTTTTGCTCTTATTTCCAGACCATTAGTTTTTCTCTCATCAAATCCTCTTCCACTAAAATGCCCGTTTCTTATAACTAGTGTTTCTAATAAACTTATTTGTAAACCTGCGTGCGAGACAACTTTATCATCTCCTTTAATCTGTATTACATTTTTACCGAAATCTATATCACCTAAACCGGATTGATAATCAAAGCTGCCTGAAGTTTCTCGGTCAATAAGGATATCCTCCGCATCAACGGTAAAAGAAATATCGAGAACATTGATTTCAGTTTTTTCAAACTGTAGGTCCATTCCTGTAGATATACCGTAACCTAATCTTACCATTCTGGGGAGTGGATCAGCCTGAGCGAAGTCTATGTAACTAACTTCGTCTCCGATATTGGATTTTGAATAACCAAATGAAAGATTAAGAAATGGCATTGCAGGTATGTTTTGAGTTAAATCGAAAGAAAGATTTTCGTCAATTAATCTTATTATAGGAACGTTAAGTAAAAATCCATAATCAATGGCACTTGCTTCTGCTTTTCCCGAACCTTGTTCTTCACCGACAGGTTGATCTGATAGGATTGAAGTAATACTTTTATAAGTAATACCTGCATATAATTGTACATAATAATCGATCCCCGCACCTAATGAATAAGCATAATAATAGTCTTTTGCTTCAAATGTACCAATGGGTGTTGGATCACCCTCACCAGTTCTCATAAACTCACCATAATTAATTTCAGGATTGGCAAATCCAATTCCGACACTAATTGGGATACCAAAAGTATTTTTAAAATTATAACCGAGGTTTAATGCGATACCATTTATCGAAAGAGTCGGGGACCCGAGCCAATCAACTGAAGACGGGTAAAATATGAATGACAAATTATTGGATTGACTTGTATATCCTAATTGAGCAGGATTTAGAAGAAATCCATAAGGATCATCAGTCGGCAGCGAGGTCCCGGTACTACCCATTGCTGTTTGAATTGGTGAGGCAGGAAAAACTAAGAATGGAATTGCTGCTTCACCCTGTGAAAGAGAAACACTTTGTAGTCCAAATATTAATATTAAAACAAAAGAAAGAATACAGTTTTTCATGATCTTTATCCCTGCTTGTTGATATTAATTTTTACTTAATCAGTATCATTTTTTTATTCTCTATATAATTTTCAGTTTTCAACTGATAGAAATACACTCCACTTGGATAATTGCTTGCATTCCATTCAACTTCGAAACTACCAGCAGGTATGTATTCATCAACAAGAGTTGCAACTTCATTTCCAAGAACGTCGTAAACTTTTAAGGTTTGCCAGCTGCCTACTGGCACTTGCCAGCTTATTTTTGTTGAAGGATTGAAAGGATTAGGGAAATTTTGTGATAGACTGTAATCAGTTGGTATTCCAGATATTGTATTTTCTTCAACAGATGAAACCCCACCATTTGTAGTGTGAAGTATTTTTCCACTATCACCAACTGCCCATCCATTGTTTTCGTCAACAAAAAATACATCTGTAAGCGAAATCATAAGCTCTTGTCTCTGCTCTATCCAATCTGCCCCGCCGTTTGTCGTACGTATAATATAGAATGGTTCATATGGCGGATTACGACTTACAGTCCATCCAGTGTTTTCATCAATAAAGAAAACAGATGAGAGATTGAGAAAAGGGTAAGTTGGATGGTCTTGTTCAGTCCAATTACTGCCACCATCAGTTGTTTTATATATGCGAGAAGAGATTGTTGCTTGCACCGCTAACAAACCAACGACCCATCCAATACTTTCATTTACAAAATAAACTGAATTAATAATTCCTCCATCCCAAGCCGAACTTGTGTAAATTGATTGATTTATCCAATTATTACCTCCGTCAGTGGTTTTAAATATGGGGAGTATAGGATAATACGCAGAATCATATTTAGCCCACCATCCGGTAATCCATCCGTTATCAGAATCGGTAAAATGTAATGAACTCAAGAGCGAATGATAGGATGAAATTGGTGTTATTTCTTCAAACCAGACACTTCCCCCATCCGTAGTTTTATAAAGTAATGCATATGATGAGTCCCCAATGCCTCGGCGACCAGCTGCCCATCCGATATTACTATCGGTGAATCGAATCGTTTGTAAATAAAGAACAGGGTATGTCGGATTTAATATTTGTGTCACCCAATTTTCTCCTCCATCATTCGTTTTCATAACCCGAGCTGTATAGCTTAGGTTAGCTACAGCAAAACCAATATTTTGATTTAGAAATTGTACTGCGTTTATTTGTTCATTAGTGCCAGTTGGGTGAGATGTCCAATTTTCCCCAGCATCAGTAGTTTTTAGAAATGTTCCATTATTACCGACAATGAAGCCATTATCATTATCTATAAAATAAACAGAGTTTAGTATTTCTATTGTTCCACTTGTTTGCTCAAACCAACCTTCTTGTGCAAATAGAGTTTGTTGTGCTATTAAGGCTGTAAGAATTAATAAATAATATTTTTTCATAACTCACCTTACTTTATCAAAATCATTTTTTTTGTCTCAACAAATTCATTTGCTTTCAACTGATAGAAATACACTCCACTTGGCAACCCACTTGCATCCCATTCAATTTCGTAAGAACCAGTCGTTAATTCTTCATTAATTAGTATAGCCACTTCTTCACCTAGTGAATTAAATATTTTTAGTGTTGTAATACTGGGAGAAGAAACAGAAAAACGTATAGTTGTGCTTGGGTTAAATGGGTTGGGATAATTTTGATAGAGAGTAAACGAATTTATTTCTGATTCAATAACCTCTACACTAACAACATAGTCTACCATTATAAAAGGAGGATAAGTATCCAGATATCCATCAAAAATTGCAAGGAAATCAGAATCATCCTCATCACACTTTACCATATAACCTAATGCAAACCAGTCTTCATTATTTAAAGCAATTGTCATATCATAAGGTGCAGGAGAACTTAATGGACACCATTCCCAGGCAGGAGGATTGCTTACCCACTCATTCGCCACATAAATCGCACCCTCAAATATATCCGTCCATAAGTCATCAGGTGTCGCTGTTACCGGATCATTATCAACCCGCATAATGTAGTATTCTAAATAATCAAAAAATTGTTCTACGAGTTCTGTACAATAAACAAACTGCTGAATCTCAAATACATATACATAATCTGGTATTGATGAGATATCATATTTAACCCAGGAGCGGTATCCAAATTCGCATCCTATGGCACTTGTATTTTGGATATGAAGAGTATTATCAAATTTTGTAATATTCCCCCCTCCATCTTTAAATACCATTCCACTGGCTGGTGCGGTTAGAGTTCGAGTGGTGTCTGATTCTACTTTGTAAAATGGATTTTCATTCTTCAATGTTGTGTTTGGACTGCTGAAAATTTTAGCAATGTACAATGAATCATTTATTTTGAAATGCTGTGCATTTTCTGTCCGCAAGGCAAGAATTTCATTTTCTTCTTTTAAGTAAGAAGAATATTTTTCCAGTAGTGATTGTTTGTGTTCTTCCTTTTTAAGAGATTGATATTGCGAATAATTAGTTGCAGAAAAAAATAAAAAACCAATTAGTGTAATTCGAACAAAATGTTTTTGATGTTTCATATTTCCTCCGTTGAGTTATTTAATAAACGAAAATCCATCACTGATGGATTGGATTTAATAAAATTATTTAAGTAATACCATCTTCTTTGTTTCAACAATTCCCTCAGTTTTAAGTTGATAGAAATAAACTCCACTCTGAAAACTACTTGCATTCCATTCCACATTGTAAATTCCGGCTGGTTCATATTCATTTACCAGAGTTGTAACTTCGTTTCCAAGTATATCATAAACTTTCAACTGAACAGTGCCCGCACTGGGAACCGTGTATTTTATAGCAGTTGATGGATTAAATGGATTTGGATAGTTCTGTGCCAGCTCATATTCTAATGGTAAGCTTATTTCAACTTCGACTTCATCGCTGTACTCAAATGAACCATCGAAGTCAATTTGCTTCAGTCTGTATAAATATTTTCCTGATTCCAGGTCAGAGTCTATGAATGAATAAGTATGCGGCTCAGTGGTTGTTCCAAAACCCGGCACAAACCCTATACTCAACCAGCTTTGGGTTAGGGAAGTGACGGTTCTTTCAATCTCAAATCCCTTGTTATTAAGCTCGGTTGCTGTGTTCCAGTTTAAAGTGACATTGTTATTGTTTAAAGAAGCAGTAAATGAAGTTAGTTCTACCGGAATGTATTCTTTGTTTATAAGCGTGTGCAATCCCATTTGACCAAATACGTTTTCAACCTGAGCGTAAACTAATAATTGTTCTAGTTCGATTATGTGGTTGTCTTCCATACCGGCTTCATTATCGTTTCCCCCTCCATTATTTATGTTATCTCCGTAGTTAATACCATACTTATATTCTATGTGAAATAGTGTATAAGCCGGAAATGTAACCAGCGCATTAAAAATTTTATCGCCCGCAACAGGATCTCCACCGTTTATACCATCGTCATACATCTGAGTCATTAAATAGATTTCATAATCGGGCCATCCCTGACTTGGCCACTGTAATGGAAACGTACCACCGGCAATATGACAAGTGTTAATAACTGGGAATGGCTGTCCGTTGATGAATGAAACTGCCCCGTTGCAATTAACTGTAAATTGAATTGTTGTTTCCTGGTTCGTTACGTTGTTTATTGAAGCATCATTAAATGCTCTGGAAATTGTTGCAGCGCTATTGTTGTAATCATCCTGAGTAAGGATATAAAATTTGTTATCACCTGTTTCCCAGGTATTAGGTGTATAGAAAAATTTGTAGAAAGCTACTGTATCACCAACTTCCAACTGAGGAATTAGAATGGGATATGGTGTTGCATAAATATTGGGATCACCCGGATTTACAACCATATCGAATCTTGCCCAGGTGTTGAAATCTCCTCTAACAGAAACTGTGTCTGTTCCGGGATTAAACCTGCCGGAGAGAATTTCGATTTCCATATTGCATTCCCAATCGACCCAGATGTCTTTTGGTTGTCCGTATCCCAGACCTGCGAAAAGAAGAACAAAAAAGAAACAAATTAAATTTTTCATTACGACCTCCTGTTATTAAATGATGAATTTTTATTAATCACTTTGATTCGTGAAGAAAATTATTATTTCATTAAAATCATCTTCTTTGTTTCAACAAAAGAACCTGCTCGCAGTTGATAGAAATAAACTCCACTTGGTAATTCACTTGCATTCCATTCGACTTCATAACTGCCTGCAGGTTTGTATTCGTCAACGAGTGTTGCAACTTCATTACCAAGCACATCAAATATTTTCAATGTTTGCCAACTGCCTACAGGAGACTGCCAGCTTATTTTTGTACTTGGATTGAATGGATTTGGATAATTCTGTAACAATGTAAAGTCAGTGGTAGTTTGAATTTCCTCTTCAACACCAGTAATTATATCCAATCTTGTAATCAGTCCGGGAATATTTATTATTCCATATCCAATGAACTGCAGGTCAACTGTAATTGGTGGAATCAATCCTTGGACTATCCAAATATCTTCAGCAATCCAGATATAATCGTGCAGGTATAGAATTGGAATTGCTATTGGTGGTAATGGAGGAGGAAGAATAATTAGATAGCTAATACCAATAGTCCTGTCAAATTTTTTGCACTCAAATGTTCCGATTCCAGTTACAATTGTCTCGTCCTGAAGTCTTGTCCCATCATATTCCAGCCTGAGTGGAAGAGTAAGTGTATCAATAGTAACTGTTGTATCAACATGAAAAATTTCATACCGATTACCAACCGGTTGTGCGAATCGATATACAGAGTACCAGTGTTCTAGGGATTGCAAAAAGCTAAGTACGCTGAATGTTGAATCTGAAATCAGGGAGTCAAGTACAAATATCAGGTTCTTAATTACACCAAGCTTAAAATACTCGTATCCATCTGTTCCAGAGAGGTGATAGAAAATTGAATCGAGATAGGGTTGATATTCTATTGTTTCTGCAGGACCGGATTTTGTTTGTAATATTTTGGCAGGCAGACCTTCAAATACAGTTTCAGAAATTAATAAATCCCATCTACTGTATTGTAAGCTGTCTATTTCATTGCCAGCTGAGTCAAGAGGAGTTGATATAAATTGCCACCTTAATCCAGGATCAACAGTGAAGTAATCGCTTGCCTGCTGTGCTAAAGCAAATCCAGAATTGAGAGCAATTAACGTAGGAAAAATTATCATTTTCATAATTGACCTCATTTATTAAATGATGTAAAAATTATTTAAGAAGAATCATCTTCTTGGTTTCAACAAAACCTTGTCCTGAGCCTGACGATTGTCTGCTGAGCATAAGTTATTGTTATGCTCAGAATTAACATATTGACAAAAAAAGAGTGGTTTCATAGTAGTTCTCCTTAATCAGGTTCAAGATTAAAACCGTGGTATGTACCACCGCAACCTTTGCTAGATTTATCAAAACTATTAGCTGCAGCGATTAAACCAATTATCAAAACAACCAACCCGGTAAGACTTATTATACATCCAATTGTTTTAGCTTCGCTAAATTCATCAATCTCAACAAATTGTATATCTTCTAATGCGATTTTAACATCAATGAGTTGACCATAAACGGTAGTATTTGTTTTATTAACTCCTTCTGCATAAAGTGTATCATCAAAAACTTGAAAGGTTACCTCATGGATTTCAATTCTTTTATCTTCGTTGGTAACTATGGTTAAATTATTAATCGGTTCCTTACTGCCTCCCGAAAGGAATTTTTCCTTACCAACTACCTTTGAGGAGTAACAGCCTGTGTAATTGAGAAAAGAAAAAAATAACAGGTACGAGAAGATTTTCTTCATTTCATTCTCCACTTAAAACTTATTTAACCAAAATCATCTTTTTGGTTTCAACAAACCCTTCAGTCTTCAACTGATAGAAATATATTCCACTTGGTAAACAAGATGCATCAAATTCAACTTCATAACTTCCTGGTGATTTGTATTCATCAGCAAGAGTTGCAACTTCATTTCCAAGTACATCGTATATCTTTAAATTCACAAATCCGAAATCCGCAATCGTAAATTTTATCATCGTGCTTGGGTTAAATGGGTTCGGGTAGTTTTGCGACAGGAAATATTTGTCAGGAATATTCCCTGAAGAGGTTTCGTCTACTGAAACAATTGTTGAGGTATCAAAGTTTGATGAATATAGTACTCCTGCAATCATTGAAATATCTTTTACTTCAGTGCTTGAACTAAGCGCATCTGTTCCCTGACCAACGCTATAAGCGACAAATATCTCATATTCTTCGCCAGCTACTAAAGTAAATGGGCCAATATTCTGCATTTGCCTTTGATCTCTTGGCTCAATATTAATCCAACCATAATTTGTAACAGGGTCTCCTGAGTACCAAAACAGGGGATTAACCAAAGAACAATCGACCCCACCTCGCACCTGTCCTTTATACCAGGTACAGGGATCAAGCAAGTATCCGGTTCTGTTTAAGCCAAGCATATAGTTCCTGGCCTCTTCTTTACTGGAAGGATCACCTATATTTGGGTCCCCATTTAAGTAGTGAACCATAGATGAGATATTTTGATTTTTTGCACCAGGATATTCTTTTATACCAAGCACTTCCCCCCGATGAACGTAAGCTGTATCAAGAGGTGTATCCACTCCTTCTTCGTAAGTTCCATTGCTATTATTATCAATAAATGTTACACCGGGAATGTATGTAACGGGACCAACCAGCGTTGATGCAAAAAAGCTCGGTGGATTGTTACCATATAGTGCATCCGGACCGTCATTGTAAGTAAAACCACCTTTTAATAATGTATCGCAGCCAATAAGATCATCCTGCGAATCCCCAAGATCAGGATCATCCCAGACTCCGAAGTAAACATCAGTCATTTCATTTGCAACCAGTCCAGTATTTTTTATTCTGTACCGAATAAAAATGATATTTTGAAGTTCGGAAACAGTCGAATAAGCAAACACTGTTTGTCGGATTTCAATTCCTTGTGGTTCAACTGTGTTCCATCTTCTTTGAGAAGAAGGGACTCCATCATAAAAAACGCACCAGAGCATTTCATCGCCTAAAATATCCGGACAATCTTCATTCGGATCCCACTGACTATTTCCATTTAAATCAATAGGAGTATAGATATGATCTCCATTCCCATCATAAAAATCTGCACCAAGATCAACTGCATCTGTCCACTCTTGCCAGCTTTGCCCAAAAGGTTGATCATCGTATCTGATTTTATAGAGTTGAGCTGCGGGATCATGTTGTCCATTCGGAGATGTACCTTGCAAATAATCTTCTACTAATGTAGCTGAAGCGACTGCATTTGCCCATAATTGACCGTTGCTGTAGCCGCTTAAAAAGAAGCCGCCTGAGAAAAGAAAAGTGCCACTACCGAATTGTCCTCCAGAACCGTTTGGAGGAACATTTGCATCAGCGAGAACACCTTTTCTGTTTAACGGCAGATAAATGTTGTTGATATCTAATGCATATGCATCACCCACTTTCTGAGGGAACAGATCAACACAACTAATAATAAAAAGAACTAATAATAAAATTATTGATTTCATTATGCACCTCTTAATAGTTGATTTTTGAATCTAATTTCTAATTCATAATAGTTGATAAATAAGGTTCAATTGTCATGGAAATGTCATGGGAATGTAAAAAGTTAGTACGGATGTCGTTCATTGATGGATTCCTTATTTTTTTTTCAGGATCCATGCCTTGAGGGAAACACAATATTAGCAGAGCAATAAAAAGCAACAATATTCTGAACGTTTCTCTTAAGGTATAGAGTTATTACACTTTTAAGAATCAACATATATCAGAACTAATACTGAACTTCCTGAATTAATTGCTCAATGTCAAGCAAATAAAACCAAATACAAGATAATTGCTTGCCAGCAATAAATATAAAAACGCAAATCCTGAAGGTAATTAAATGTTTTTATATGTTTATTAAATAAATTCTTCTTTCGAAGGATAGGAGTTTTAGAGGGGTATTTCTACCACATGTGTTTCCAATTTGGTTACTCAGGTTACATGTGTTGAAAATGGAGTGTTTTGAAACTTTTATCAGGTTACAGGATTCTTCTTATACTCAGAAGGTGAAACACCAAAATGAGCTCGGAAAGCTTTTGCAAAGTTAGCAGGATTATTAAATCCAACCTCAATTGCAATTTCAGAAATATTACCAAAATTACTTTGTATAAGCTTTGCGGCTTTAGTTAATCTTATTATACGGATAAGATCACCGGATGGATGACCAATCAGTGCCGTCAGTTTTCTGTGCAATTGAACGCGGCTCAGTCCTATTTCTCCAGCAAGAGTATTTACGTCAAAGTTTTCAGCAGAAATATTTTTGTTTATTATTTCAATTGCTTTTGAAATAAATTGTTTATCTCTGGAAGTTATATTAAGATTCGATACTTCAAATAATCCATTATTCTTAAAATGTTCTACTATCTTTTTCCTTTGTTCAATAAGATTTTTTACTCTCACCATCAATTCTTTTGAATCGAATGGTTTCATTATGTAATCATCTGCCCCGGTTTCCAATCCTTCAATTTTATCTTGCCCGGATGCTTTAGCTGTCAAAAGAATTACAGGTATATGGCTTGTTCTTGCATCTGTTTTTATTTTTTCACATAATTGAAATCCATCCATTTTCGGCATCATTACATCACTTATAACTAAATCAGGAATATTTTCATGAGATTTATTGAGTCCTTCTTCTCCATCGTTTGCTTCCATTAACCTGTATACTTTATCCAGATGTCCTTTAATATAATTTCGTACATCTGCGTTATCTTCAACGATTAATATCAATGGTTTATCTGTTTCAGTATAAAGTTCAATGTCTAATTTTTCTTCAGGCATTTTCTCTTCGGTAATTATATTCTCAACAGTGGATATTATTGTTTCTGCTTCTTTCTTTTCCTTACAGATCTCCTCAGGTTTAAGATGCGCCTTACCTAACGGCAGTATAACAGTAAATGTTGTTCCTTTCCCTTCTTCACTTTTAACTTCAATTTTACCCTTATGCAATTCAACCAGCTCTTTGGTAAGTGCAAGCCCTATTCCTGTACCTTCCTGTTCTCTTGTATGGCTGCTATCAACTTGGTAAAACCTGTCAAAAATATTCTTCAGTCTATCCTTTGAAATACCTATTCCAGTATCTACAATTTTTATCTCGACGAATACTTCAGATGTACTTACACTCACTTCTATAGTCCCATTTTCTGGTGTAAACTTAAAAGCATTAGAAAGCATATTGTTTACAATTTTCTCGAATTTATCCTGATCTAGATAGACTTCCAGTTCGCTTAAATTAGAATTGAAATACAATTGTATTTTTTTCCACTCAGCGAGAGACGCGAATGATAATACCAAACCTTTAAGAAGCAGAATCATATCCAATGGTGATGTTTGTAGAGTCATTTTCCCGGCTTCCAGCTTCGATAAATCCAATAACTGATTCACCAATTCATTCAACCGGTCAGCATTCCTGTATACGATAGATAATTCTTCTTTTTTCTTCGAATCATTTTCTTTATTGACAAATTCTTTTACCGGACCTAAAATTAAAGTGAGCGGTGTTCTGAACTCGTGGGAGATATTTGCAAAAAAGCGGGATTTCATTTCATCTATTTCGTGGAGTTTCTTTGCTTCAAACTTGCTCATTTCATATTCCTGTTTCAATCTCATTCTTCTAATTTGCAATTTCCAAAAAAAGTAAACAGAACCAATTATCAGAAGTGTATAAAGCAGATATGCCCAGGTTGTTCGCCACCAGGGAGGAAGAATGATTACTTTAATTGATGCACCTTCTTCATTCCAGATGCCATCATTATTCGAACCCTTAACTCTAAAAATATATTCTCCGGGGTATATGTTAGTATAGGTAGCAAAACGTCTGTTTGCGTCTGTATAAATCCAGTCAGCGTCAAAACCCTCCATTTTATATGCGTACTTATTTTTAATTGAATTCGTATAATCAAGTGATGCAAATTCGAATGAAAACGCATTGTCTTCATGTGTTAATTCAATTTCTTTAGTTGCTGTAATGGATTTAATTAATATAACTCGGTTTGTTAAAGTGTCAAATCCCACAGGTACAGATTTGTTCAACAATTGAAAATCTGTAATAACGATTTGAGCGATGTGAGAATTGTCATTGATACTATCCGGATGGAAAATATTAAAACCATTTATACCACCAAAATAAAATTCACCGCTCCTGCTTTTAAGATATGCACCTTGCTCAAACTGATTGTCTTGCAGCCCATCTGTTATATTATAATTTTTAATTGTTTTGGTATCGAGGTTAAACTTAGATAAACCTTTGCCTGTACTTAACCACAAATTTTTATGTTCATCTTCCAATATTCCATAAATCACATGATCAGCTAATCCATCTTTTTCGTCGAAATGTTGAAACGTTTCCGTTTCCCTGTCAAATTTATTAAGTCCACCGCCAAAGGTTCCAATCCATAAAACACCTGATTTATCTTCGTAAATTGAACCAATAGAATTGTAGCTCAAACCATTTTGATTTTTGGAGTCATGCTCAAAATGGATAAAGATTTCTCTTTCCCTATCAAATTTATTAAGTCCTTTCCGATCAGTTCCAATCCAAAGTATACCTGTTCTATCTTCGAATATTGGAATGACATCGTTGCAGCTCAAGCTATTTGGATTACTAGGATCGTTTTTATATCGGGTAAAAGTCTCCGTTTTTCGATCAAACTTATTAAGCCCTTGCTGGTCAGTTGCAATCCATAATGTCCCATTTCGATCTTCATAGATTGTGAGAACCTCATCTTCACTTAGACTATTGGAATCATTGGGGTCGTATCTGAAATGAGTAAAGGTTTCTTTTTCCCGATCAAACTTGTTTAATCCACCACCAAGAGTTCCAACCCAGAGTTCTCCTATATGATCCTCTAAGATTGATAATACTCTATCATCACTCAGACTATTAAGATCATTGGGATTATGTCTATAATGGATAAAGGTTTCTGCTTCCCGGTTAAACTTATCGAGTCCGCCACCAAAAGTTCCAATCCATATCTGTCCTACTTGGTCTTCATAAATAGAATAAACCCAATTATTGCTTAGACTTTTTGGATTACGTGGATCGTGATTGTAATGGATAAATGATTCCTCACTCCGAACTAATTTATTAAGTCCTGCATTAGTTCCAATCCATAACACTCCTGAATTGTCTTCACAAAATGATAACACTCTATTGTCGTTTAAACTTTGCGGATCATTAGGATCGTGTTTATACCTGGTAAAGATTTCATTCTCTCTATCAAATTTATTGAGCCCTCCATCATTTGTTGCGATCCATAATACTCCTGAACGATCCTCAAAAATATCCCCAGTAAAATTAGAACTCAAACTATTAGAATTATTCGGGTCATTTTTATAGTGTATAAAGATTTCATTCTCTCTATCAAATTTATTTAACCCACCATCATATGTCCCAATCCATAACATTCCCGTTCGGTCTTCGTAGATTGAATGGACTTTATCGCTGCTCAGGCTGCAGTTGTCACTAGGATTATGTTTATAATGGGTAAAAGTTTCTCTATCCCGATTAAATTTATTAAGCCCCCCGCCATTAGTCCCAACCCACAGTACACCCGATCTATCTTCATAGATTGCAAGAACTTCATTTTCACTTAAGCTTTGAGAGTCGCCGGGATCGTGTTTATAATCTGTAAAGGTTTCAGTCTCCTGCTCAAACTTATTTAATGAGGTATACGTACCAATCCACAGCACCTCGGACCGGTCCTCGTAGAGTGTAATGATTCCATTTTCACTAAGACTATTGGTGTTATTAGGATCGTGAGTATAGCGGGTAAAGTATTCTTGCTCAGGATCAAATTTATTCAGTCCACCAATATAAGTTCCAATCCATAGAATTCCAGATTGATCTTCGATGATCGAAGAAACTTTATTATCACTTAAACTCTGAAAGTTCTGTGGATCAGTCTTATATACAGTAAAAGTATATCCATCATATTTATCCAGTCCATCAAAAGTAGCAAACCACATAAATCCTCTTTTGTCCTGAATAATACAAAACACTCCGTTATTCGAGAGACCCTGATCCACCGAAAGGTGTTCAAATTTTATTTTGTTTCTTTGAGGGGTGATAGAGGAGGTTAAAAGAATAAACAGATAAACTATTAAGTAATATGTAGTGTGATATTTGGTCATTGGCAATAAAGTTATACAATAATTTATTGCTACTTAGCAAGGTTTCGCGCAATTGTAAATTTAATTTCTTAATAAATTGTGAAAGATGCAAGCAAAATAAGGTTTATTATTGGCGAGTATTAACAATTACAGGATTAAGAAATAAACAAGTATGTAATGAGAAATCTTTTAGAAATAGTGATAAATACTATTTTCTGGAAAGCAAATGAAAACATTATTTAATTAAAAACTCTCTCGCTGAAAAGAAAAATAGAACACTTTCAATTAATATATATGTCCAAAGTTAAGATAGAATCCGATATCATCTTTATAGAAACCAACATCTGCTCTTACAATAAAATTATCCATAAAGAATCGAAGACCGACAACTGGATTTATTATCCAATCTATTTCGTTTTCAGGGTATAAATCTTTATTTGAGCCATATCCAATATCAACACCTCCGATACCGCCAAATCGCCACCAAATAGGAAATCGTAGCTCGCTGTTCAGCAGAAATGCTGAGTTAAACCTGTATTTGTCTGCGGGAACTCCCCTTAAAGTACTATTACCACCAACAGGGATTGCAAGAAATTGTGATGATTCAGAACCTGAAATTAAAACCTGTTCCATAGCTCTCGAAGCAAATATCAAATTTTTGAAAAATAATTCAGTATAGTATCGAACAATAAATCCTTGTCTGAAAAATGAACTATTCTTTTCAATTATATTCGGCGCGAATTCAAGATCAGCCTCCAGAACGATTCCCCGAGAAGGATTTATGTAGCTGTTTCTCGTATCCCATTTACCATTAAGATTAACCGATAAATATTTTACTGATGGATTGTAAAGAAATTTGTTCTCGATATTTTCCTGATTTTCCAGAACACTATCCCTTCTTACATCGTAAATACTTATTGACTTAAATTTAAAAGCCAGAAACCCTGTAAGATCAGATTGAAATGCGTGATTGAAAACTATTTTTGTCTCAATTATTTCACTAACACATTCGTCTTTGTACTCAACAATCGGCTCTATAAATTTCAAGGATTCGTTGTCCCATCCATAATAATACAACTTATAATTTTTCCATTTATCATATTCGAAAATTAAATCTATTGCTAAGGGATATTTAGTACCTTGTCTGCTTTCAAAATCCGGAGTTGAGAAAACAAATTTATACCATTGTTCCCCCTTAGTGCTGTTAAAAAGTATTAAATCAAAACTCTCTGTTGAATTAAACTGATCATAAAAGAAAGTCTTTACACCATATCCAAAACCAGCATCAGTATCGTAACTAACTATTGGTAACCATTCAAAACCTGCACGCTTTGTTGAATCATTCTGTGCATATAAGTTCAGATAAAGAACATTAAGTAGCACAAATAAGGCTGCACATCTTTTTAATTGGATGTTCATTATGCTTAAAAAATATTATAGTAATATCTTGTCTTAATCAATTAATTATTGATAAAAAAATAAGATAATGTCGGCTATAAACTTGAAAAAATTAATTAACATAAGCAACGATTTCTGAATGACTTATAATTAAAAGATTTTATTAGGCCAGGTTTGTAATTTATTCTTGTTTCTTTACTTTCAATTTTACATATTAGTTTCGGAAAGTAAATGATTGATTTAGTCAATACTTAATTATTGATCTTTCAAAATTTTGTTGCGTAGACTCTTATCAATTATCTCAATTTATTGAAAAGTGATTCAGAGAGTGTTGGATTTTACAGATTACTTTCAAAATTGATCGTTAAATAATTTCTCTTGTGAGATCTAACATAGAGCTCGAAAAACTTTCATCGTGAATGTCTGCAGGAGGCAAAAAGATTTTTCCAGATTTATTACTTTTATTTGAGGAGGAGGCATAGTGCCTAAAAATATAATTGTATTTTCAGACGGAACCGGTCAGGAAGGCGGAAAGGGGAATAACACAAACGTCTACAAACTCTTTAATATGATTGAAGACCGCACTGTTAATCAGATCTCATTTTACGATAGAGGATTGGGAACCGGATGGAGAAAAATAACGGGGAATATAAGTGGAATGGGTATTTCAGAAAATATTTATGAATGTTATAAATTTATTTTTGAAAACTATTTAGCTGGCGATAATATTTTTCTTTTTGGTTTTAGCAGAGGAGCAACTACAGTCAGAAGCTTATCTGGTTTCATTCATCTGTTCGGGATATTGCCGAAGTCAAGACCCGAGTTAATAAAACAGGCATATAAAATTTATAAAATCGAGAATAATGATGAAAGAAAAAAACAAGCAGATGAATTTTTATCCCGACATCATAATCAATGGACGAAGATAAAATTTATTGGAGTTTGGGATACTGTTGATGCGCTGGGCCTACCATTCAAAAAGCTTGATATGCTGGTGGATTGGTTTCCTGTATTCCGTCATAAGTTTCATGACTTACTTTTGAGTGAAAGCGTAGAGCATGCCAGGCAGGCACTTGCAATTGATGATGAACGTCTGACTTTTCATCCGAAGATATGGGACAAGGAAATAAAAGATTATCAGACTATGAAACAAGTCTGGTTCTGCGGTATGCACACAGACGTTGGAGGTGGTTATAAGGAAGAAGAATTGTCAGATATTCCATTAATCTGGATGGTGGAGGAAGCCAAAAAGTTTGGTCTGCTAATATATCCTAAACACAAAGTTAAAACTCATCCTGATCCTGATGGTTTTATGCACGATTCACGAAAAGGATTTCCGGGAAGCTTGTTCCGAAAAAGTACCAGAACGTGGAATACCGAAACCCACGGAAAGCCGGTAATTCACGAGAGCGCAATATTGAGAAAATTAAACAAACAGAATGAGACCACTCCTCCTTATAATCCATGGATTTTTAAATTGGATCATGAAATTGAACCCTGGCCGGAAAATCAAAAAAAGATGGAACACCTGGTTTGAATTAACACAAATAATAGAAGAATTAGAAAATTAATTACTTATATAAAAATTTTATTCCGGAGAGAAGAAGATGCCCAATGATTATTTAATCGGTACTGGAATTTATGATGTAACCGGTCCTGCCGCTGAGCTTGGTATGATGGGGATGGCAAGTATCGAGCAGAAAACTGAAGGGATCCAATCCCGTCTGTTCGCAAGGGCTTTTATAGTTCAAGACCAAACCTCAAATAAACGCGTTGTTATTTTATCAGCAGATATCTGGTCTTGCACACAAGCAATAAAAATGGAAGTTGTTAAACGATTAAAGAGTATATATGGTAATGATCTATATTCAATTGAAAATGTTTTACTTAGCGGTACTCACACTCATAGCGGACCCGGTGGGTATTCCCACTACGCACTTTATAACTTAAGTATTCTTGGATTTGATAAGCAGAATTTTGAATGCATTGTGAACGGAATGGTTCAGGCAATTAAAAGAGCCCACGAAAATTTAGCACCCGGAAAAATTTTCATAAACAGCGGAGATATTGAAGACTGCGGACTTAACCGTTCTCCTTCTGCTTATGACAACAACCCGGAAGATGAAAAAATAAAGTATAATAGCAACACCGATAAAGTAATGCTTCTAATCAAATTTGTAAAGAACAATGGTAAAGAGATTGGCTGCTTAAACTGGTATGCTATTCATCCAACGAACCGCGGGAATAAGAACAGACTGATTACTGGCGATAATAAAGGTTATGCTTCCTATCTTTTTGAAAATGAAAAGGGAATTAATATCCATGATAATGAAACTTTTATTGCAGCATTTGCCAATTCCAATTGTGGAGATGTATCGGGAAATGTAAAATACGGTGTTCCTGATCTTGTTCATGATTTCATCCACATGCAGGAGAACGGTGATAAGCAATATAAAAAAGCAAGGGATATTTATAATTTAGCTAACGTTCAATTAACAGGAGAAGTGGATTACAGACATACTCACATTGATATGTCAAAAGTTCAAATTGACGGAACAAACAACCGAACATATCCTGCAGCTTTAGGTGCATCTATGTTTGCTGGAAGCACTGAAGATAGCGTATCTGACTTTGGAATTACAGAGGGAATTAAAGCAACAAGCACTGGAGATTATCCGTTCGAAAAGAGAAATATTATTCTTCAAGCGATTACAATACTTTCTGCTTTGATAACTGGTTTTAAAGTTCCCGGAGTTTTAGATGATGAAATGAAAAAAGGGCACGGTGTTAAACCAATAGTGCTTGCGCAGGGATTAGCCGAACCATACCCTCTCACACCGGAACTTTTACCCTTACAGATTATTCGAATTGGTAATTTAGTTTTACTCGGGATCCCGGCTGAAATTACTACAATGGCAGGAAGACGGCTGAGGGAAATGATACTTAAAGTATTCTCAAATTCAGGGGTAAATTATTTAGCTCTGGCTACCTACGCCAATGCTTATGCAGGATACATAACTACAAAAGAAGAATATGATACACAGTATTATGAAGGAGCTTCCACTCACTTTGGACCGTATACTTTGATGGCTTACCAGCAGGAATTTAGTAAGATTGCTAAAGCGATGGTGGATGGGAATTCAGTTACTGCCGGCCCAACTCCGCGAGATTTGTCCTCAAAACAAACAACTTTGCAAACGGCTACAATTACAGATACTCAACCTTGGCCCTGGATTTCATTTGGAAGTGTGCAAACAGATGTTGATTCTTTTTACAAAGCTGGTACAGGAGCAAAAGTTATTTTTTGGGGAGCTCATCCAAAAAATAATTTAAAAACGCAAGGAACTTTTCACGAGGTTCAGAAAAAAGAAGGAGATAAATGGATAACTCTTTACACCGATCGTGACCCTTGCACAATTTATCAATGGGAGAGGGATTTCGTTGCAAATTCAAAGATTACAATTACATGGAGTATTCCTGCAGATACTAAACAGGGCGAATATCGTATTTGCCACTATGGAGATTCAAAAGATATCGATGGAAAAATAAATCCTTATCAGGGGAATTCAAATATTTTCAGAGTTGGCGAGGCAATAGCTGTTGATGAGATCATTATTAAAAACTCATATGGAAAGCAGGTTGAGCTCTGGTTTTATCATCCCAATGATTGGTTAAAATGGGTGGCTTATGCAAAACATATTTTAAATAAAGATGAAAAATTTTCCTGGAAAATTCCTTCCGGGTGGGGAAGAGTTCAGGTTAGGTTTACAGGACCCGGAAAATGGAAAACGATTTCAGGCGGTGAATCAGTTAATATTACTTCGGAAGGAAATATAGAGACTATAGTTTAAGGTTAATGTCTTAATATTACTTTTAATCAGGAGGCAAAATGAAAAGTAACAAATTTGATTTTATTCTATTAACAGTTTTTCTAATTCTCTCTCAGATTGGTTGCACTCACTATCCTGTTCTTCAGGAACCGGATTCCCAAATGTTCAGTCAAACTGTTCATTCACCTGCGTTACGCGATAGCTTACTTCAGGGAAAATTAACAGCAGGTATGCCGTACTTTGTGGTTAATCAATTATTTAAAAATTACTCTGAAGGATTAAAGGAAATAAAAATTCCCGTAGCTACTCTCGGCAGCAAACAAAGACTTGAAGAAGAAGAAGGCTGGGGAAGAAAATATGTGGACCCTAATGTAAAAGTTTTTCTTGATGAATATGAAACTTCCAACGGCAAGCTTTATGTGTGGTATCAAAGACCTGATTTTTACACAATGGATGTTTCTGCCCGTGATACTCTTTGTATCTTTCTTGAAGATACCGTAATGTGTTCGGTAATAAAATATTTAAATAATTCTAACGTTTTAACCGTCAAAGATTCTTTACCTCAGATACCCATGCATACCAGTTTATATTCTGAAGTTCGTTATAACGATCATCCGTGGCGTGAAGTATCTTATTGGTATAATATTGAAATGCTTAGCAATGCAAAAACATTTAAAATTGGTGATACTAATTATGAATTATATCCCATTGAATTAATAGAATTTAATAAGGAACCCGTTTCATCATTTAAATGGAGGGAGGTAAATCAAAATGAAAATTAAGCAGGACTTTATTCAAGGCAATAAAAAAATTAAAATTATTCTAATTAAGTTAAGGCACTATAATATAAAAATAAGCTTAATGAGAAATGATATAAATGCGAAGATGATGAACTAAGATTAATTATATCTATATGACAATTTGTTTTAGAAATATCCAACACCATTAATTAGAATTAAGGAGGCAATATTATGTTTGAACCTGCTCGAAATATTGATGAAGCATGGAGTGCTGTGGATGAATTTCCATTAGAACCAGGGGACGAACGTTATGTTAATTGTTCCGAAGTGCGTGGCGACACGTTAGAACAAATTAAGCGAATGCTTCAACGCCATTTGAAAGCCAAAAGAGATTTACATTTACTTTTTACTGGTTATAGGGGGAATGGTAAAACCACAGAACTATATCAACTTCAAAGTAGCATAAAAGCTGATTATGAGGTAATATATTTTGACGCTGCTATGGAATTAGATATTAATAACCTCACCTTAAGCGATTTACTGTTGGCGATCGCTAAAGAAACTATGGACTCTATGAGAAAAAACAATTATGACTTGGCTGAAAAATTACTAGAAGATATCGGTGACTGGTTTTTTGAAAAAATTTTTGAAAAGTCAAAATTAATTGCTGCAGAGGCAGGTGCAAAAGCAGAAGTTGGAATCCCAAAGTGGGTCAGCTTTATTACTGCAAAGGTTTTCTCAACTATCAAAATGCAAACCGATGACCGTGAAACTATGCGGCGAAAACTAGAAAGAGATATTACTGAATTAATTGACAAAGTAAATAACCTGTTGATATCCGCAAGGGAAAAGGTGAAAGAAAAGAACAAAAAAGATTTGCTATTTATTATGGACAGTTTGGATAGGTTACGTTCTGGCCTCGATAAAAACCTATTTATGGTCAATGGCAATCTATTGAAGCAACTTCAAAGTAACTTTATTTATATTGTCCCGATTTCTCTATTGTATGATGAACAGGCAAGACTATTACCATTTGACGAAAATTTGATATTACCAATGATACCTATTTACAGAAAAGGTGTCAAACGCCAAATAAATGAAACTGGTATTAAACATTTGGAAGCAATAATATATAAACGTCTTGTTCCGGAAAAAATTTTCACACGCCCGTCTGAAATAATTAGGGATCTGATTTTAGCTAGCGGAGGGCATTTGCGTGATTTAATGAGACTAATTAGTTATTCGTGTAATGAAACGGATGACAAAATTACACCAGAAAATGCAAAAGTTGGCATCAACAAACTCATTGAAGATTACAAAAAGGTTATCCGCGAAAACGATTATGAACATGCGATCAAAGTTTATAAAACTCAAGATCCACCAAGCAATGAGATCAATAATAAACTTATCTACAATAATGTTGTCTTAGTATATCGCAATACAGATGGAACCGAATGGAAAGATGTACACCCCGCTGTAGTTCAGAATAAGAAGTTCCAAAAAGCATTAAAGGAGGGACAGAAAAGTGGCTAATAGTGATGGTAACCAAAACAACCTAATTAGCTTGATGCGTCTTATTAGAAGGTCTGTTAAAGTAAATCGCTTCACATTAATCTTCGTAAACTGTAGCTCTTTAAATGACCAAAATAAATATATTATTGAACTTCAAGAACGATGTTCGAATGATGACATTCTTCTTATAGATATAAATCTTTTGGGACAACTACCAATTAGTAATTTGTTTTTAAAAATTCAGAACCACCTAGTCAAAAATTTCCCCAAAGGATTACCTTCAAATCTTGCTATACAGGTAACTGGTCTTGAAATTTCCATTTTACTTGATGCCGACGAACATTTTCCAACCGTTTTACAAACTTTGAATATCGGACGAGAGCGATATCGAAATGAACTGCCTTATCCACTCCTTATATGGTTACCGGATTATGCCTATGTAAAGTTAGCGAATGTTGCACCCGACTTTTGGTCTGTTCGTGAAGGCAGTTTTACTTTCCGATCAAATGAAATAATGGATGATTCCTATGACTTGGAGAGAATTGTTTCAGAACGAAAAGGTACTACTACATGGCGTGATAAAATGGATCAGATCCCTCTTATCGAAAGAATTTTAGAGTGGATGGAAAAACCTGAATTAAATAATAATCCCAAGATTCTTGCAGATTTGTACTTAAAGTTGGGTGAGGCATATCGTTTTATTGGTAAGTTGGATAATGCTGAAAAAAGCTTCGAAAAAGTCCGGGAACTAAATAATCAGAAGATTCACGATGATGAAATAGAAGGTATAGCACTTAACGGATTGGGACTAATTTATTCCGCAAGGGGTGAATTTATATATGCAATTCAACGTTTTAACAATTATATCAATATTAGGAAAAGACAAGGAAAACTAGATGCACAAGCGGTTGGGTATAATCATTTGGGATTTGCTTATTACAAGAAGAAAAACTTTCATGAGGCTATCAAATGTTTTAATGAAGCTTTGAAGATTAACCAAAATTTTGGTAAACGTAATGCTGAAGGTGATGTTCTGGGAAATCTCGGTTTAGTTTATAGGGAATTAAAAGATTATGAAAAAGCAATTCAATATCACAATGATGCCCGACAAATAAGTAGGGAACTAAGTGACAAGCAAAGCGAGGTCAAAGATTTAGGTAATATCGGCTTAGTATATCATGCCCAAGGAAGATATAAAGAAGCACTCAAATATTATGAACAAGCATTACAACTTAGTCAATTGACTGGGAATAGGCAGGATGAAATGGACCAACGACTAAATCTTGCTGATGCCATGCGCGATTTGAAGGAATTTGAACGAGCTAGGGAAAATTATATTGAAACAGAGAAAGTTGCGAAAGAGATAGGGAATGAAAAGCTACAATTAACTGTCTTAGAAAGGATGACAGATTTATATTATCCAGACAAATTAAACAATGCTGAACAGGAAAATTTGTGGCTTGAGAAATTTATCGAACAGAGTGAACAATTTCAAAATGATGAAATTCTTCTTCGTACAGCAAAAAAAATAATTGAATATTCTAGAAGAGAAGATTTGAGTGCAAAGAAGCGAGAGTGGTTATTAAAAGCTGAGGTGATTGTCCAAAGATTGGTTAAGAAAGTAGAGAATAGTGTGGACCAATTCACATTCTGTGAAATGTTAATTGAAATTTACAAAGGGCTTAGTGAAAATAAGAAGGTCAAAGAATACCAGAAGGAGTTAGAAAAGCTAAAGAAATCAAGACAAATTATTATCTGGCTATCACCGGGAGTGGTTAAAGTTGAAGAAAACAATCCGATATTGAATGCTCAACAAACGTACACTTTTTGGGTACGAATTGGGTCCCCTGTCACTAAATACTCGTGGATATTTAATAGAGATTTCGATTTTATTAAGCTTTTTCAGAAAGGGAAAACTGAGAAGCGTGATGGTTTTAAGGTAAGTAGTGAAACTGTAGAAAAAGAAAAGAAAGGGATTCTGGAGGCGGATTTCCCATCCACTCATAAGGATAATAAATCAGTTACTCTTACTGAAGAAAATAAGAGGAAGTCAGGTCCCACCAAGTTACCAAAAACTAAAGATGAAGAAAGTTTAAAATACCTTGATGTCAAGACTCCCGTCCCCACAGACAAGATCAGTGAATTAATAGACAAATCTCTTTTATTATCTACGGTTACTTTTAAGTTTCAAGGAGAGAATATGTACTTTAATAAGAATGAAGAGGTGTTAGAAATTTTGGAATCGGGAGATACTCAGACTATTAGTTTTGAAGTAACCCCCCAAAAACATGGAGATAACAAGATTACAATCACTTTAGCAACAGAAGATTTAAAATACCAAGATAAATTTGAGATTTTATTTCAGTCTAAGCAGAAGCCTGAGCGTCAAATAGAAATAGATGGTGGAATCAGAAATGATTTTATTAGAGGAAACAAGAAGATTAAAATCATCTCAAACGGAGGGGAACCATTTAAAATTCCCAAAAGCTGGCAACCGGTGTTAAGCAGATCTGATATACTTGTAGTGATTCCCGATATGCACATGTATATCTATAACTCGAACCTAGATAATTTTAAGTACGGTGCAGAAGCTATGGCTTTGGAAGATAAAACGCTGCTCATATATCAGCTTGGTGATCTATACGAGCAGCGGTTTCCTGGGTTGCACAGTGCAAACGCTACTGCAGTTGAGATTCGTATGTCTCATCCTGATTACGATCAGATTATAAATATGATGAATGGAATGAGGACTCACTCACTTTACGGCAACCACGATTTTGAGCTACGACATTTTCCCGGATTTCGCTTCGCAGCAATAGAAGGTAAAGTATATATTGAGCATGGTTTTACGCCTGATAGCTGGAAAGATTTTTCAAATCCCAATGCACCTCTTTGGGAAGTTGGCCAATTTTTATTTCTAACCATAAGGGAGATAAATGAATTTTTTGCGAATCTTCTTGTAGAGGCAAAATTTATTGAGAAGGATGAGCTGTATTCCTGGGGTGTTCGTTCGGGTAAAGATCCTGATTATGCTTATCCCTCAGAAGATGAGTACCTGAGAGATTATGGTCACATATTAAAATATTATTCTGAAAGGATGGCAAAGAATCCTGAAAATAGCGACACAAAAATTTGCGTGGTTGGACATACACATCATCCATATTTTAAACCGGATGTAAATGATGGTAAGCACATATTTATTGATGCAGGTGCGTGGACTTCGGGACGATCTGATTTTGCGGTTATTACTAATGAAGAAGTTGCAATTTGCTGTTATAAACGATAGGAAATAACTACTTACATAACCCAGACATTAATAAATGAAAGTGAAAAAGGGAACTGGATAAACTTCCGA
>Ga0307423_1000425_pt1 | contig 28537 bp, 26 predicted proteins | sample SalMarWE160310MG_FD_202154 | JGI IMG/M metagenome (GOLD analysis project Ga0307423, IMG submission 202154) | Salt marsh sediment microbial communities from the Plum Island Ecosystem LTER, Massachusetts, United States - WE1603-10 | ecosystem: Environmental > Aquatic > Marine > Intertidal zone >... | reverse complement strand
GTCGGAGGGCTGATTGCCTCTGCTGACCGGACCGATGAAGGAAGCCGTCAGGGGATCGACATTGCTACCGCATATAAAGCCGTCGAAAGCGCGCTTACATATACTGGCCGCCCTGGAATAAAACCTGCCCGAAAGAAAGAGAAATAATCTGCGAAATGTCCCACTCATTTACATTTTTACGTCATGGCCTTTCGATCGCAAATAAAAATGGGATCGTTCAAGGACAGATGGATTTCCCTCTCACCGAAGAGGGAATCGAACAGAGCGAGGCATTAGCTGCCTACTGGTCTAATCGCTCGGTAAGTTTCGACCTCATCATCTCGAGCCCGCTCGACCGCGCACAAAAGACAGCCAAGATCATCGGCGGGGCACTTGGCCTGCAAATCGAGTTTGACGATGAATGGAAAGAACGTCTTGCCGGCAGCGCACAGGGAATGGCCTATGATGAAGTTGAGACGCTTCAAAAGATTCGAGTGCAGCCCAGCTCCCATGATCCACTTTTTACCGAGGGCGAATCTGAGTGGGATCTTTTCATCAGGGCAGCCGCAGCAGTACAGGATCTCGTCCGTCGGCCACCGGGGCGATATCTGATTGTCGCTCATGGTGCGATCCTATCTGCCGCTCTTCGTTCTATTCTTGGAATCAGCCCACCTTCTGGCCGAATGAGGCCGGTGCGGATTTCCTTTGAGAACACAGGTTATAGCATCATTGAATATGATTCCATGCTCGCACGCTGGTCTTTAAAAAAGCACAACCTTACCTATCACCTTCAGAATAACGATTACAGCGAGGATTTAATCGACGAATGAACCCGACCTGTCTGCTAATCAACGGTAAAATTCACGCCTTTGATCAGGCGTATTCCCAGTACGAAGCACTTGCGATTGAAGGTCAACGCATCCTCGCCTCAGGTTCGAATAGCGAGATCCTCAATTTGCGCCAACCTGGGATAAAAGTCATTGATCTTGATGGAGCTAGCGTTCTTCCTGGTTTCACCGATTCACATATCCATCTCCAACTGTACGCCCTAACGCTCGATCAGGTTGACTGCGAAACCGAAAGCCGTGAGGCATGCCTGGCCAGGGTTCAGCAAAATTCAATAACAAGCGCTCCCGGAACGTGGATTCGCGGCCATGGGTGGAATCAGAACGACTGGGATCGCTTTGGGACACGGGAAGATCTGGATTCTGCGGCTCCGAATAACCCGGTCTATCTGACCGCAAAATCCCTCCATGCTGGCTGGGCCAACTCGAGGGCACTCGAAGCTGCCGGACTGAGCAGCGAAGCGCAGGATCCACCACGCGGAAAACTAGGAAGGAATCCCGATGGATCGCTTTCCGGCATACTATTTGAAGATGCAATGCGGTTGGTCTCCGAACAAATTCCTGCCGCAACGACGGAGGAGGTGACAAGAGCCATCCTCGTCGCACAGCGGAACCTGCTTGAAATGGGAATTACGAGCGTCCACGACTTCGATGGTCCAACTTGCTTTGCGGCGCTCAATCGCCTGCGGCAAGCGGGCCAACTGATACTACGCGTTGTAAAGAATTTCCGCCGTGAAAGCCTTGATGCCATGATCAACCTGGGTCTTGCGACGGGTATGGGCGATTACCAACTGGCGATAGGCAGCTTAAAACTCTTTTCTGATGGAGCGTTGGGGCCTGAGACTGCAGCTATGCTGGATCCCTACGAGGGAACAGTTGATGAACGCGGCATGTTGACCGAGGACGAGGCCGAGATTCTTGCAACCGGCCGAGTCGCAGCAGATTGTGGAATTGGCCTTGCTGTTCATGCCATCGGAGATCGTGCGAACCGGGAAGTCTTAAACGCCCTTGAGAAACTGATCGGCGAGCGAAAGGCAGCTGGATTGCCGGTCCTACAGCACCGGATGGAGCACCTGCAATTGATGCATCCTGACGACCTCGGTCGGCCAGGTGCATTGGGTATTGCAGCCTCGATGCAGCCGATCCACGCCATCTCCGATATGGAAATGGCAAATCAAAAATGGGGAGCCCGAGTACGAACCAGCTATGCGTGGAGATCCCAGTTGAGTGCTGGAGCTGAGCTTATCTTTGGATCGGACGCCCCGGTCGAATCGCCAAATCCTTTCCTTGGAATTCACGCCGCGATTACCCGCCGCAAGCCTGATGGTTCACCCGGACCAACCGGTTGGGTTCCAGAGGAAAGACTGACGGTTCAGGAAGCACTTCACGCCTATCTGCTAGCACCCCACCAGGTTTCAGGCTGGAGTTCGGCTCTGGGACGGCTTCTGCCCGGGTACCTAGCGGATCTTATCATTCTGGACGTGCAGCCATATGATGCGGTTGATGAATGGCTAGAAATGAAACCTGTTGGGGTTATGTCGAATGGAAATTGGGTTGTCCCATTTGAATAGACAATGACCCGGATTTAATTAAGCAGACGGCGAGTGTCACCTTCCCGTATGGTTACACCGCGTGCATCTAGCTGCTCCATCAGAGCCAGAGCGTATTTCCGGGAGGTGTTGAATAGATCGCGCACATCCGCGATGGTCATCGTCCCCTGCTGCCGTAACCGGTTCCGAACCTCTGATTCCATTGTCGAGTAATCGTCGGTCGTCAGAAGTACATCTGGTCCGAGCTGGATAAGCTGCTTCGTGAGCAGCAGGAAGCTGAGCGGTTCCTCGCCAATACTTTCCTTAACCTGTTTTACAGACGGAGTGTTGTAGGGATTGGATCTAAATTGCCCCAATAAATCATTGATAGCAAGTTGTTGTTCGGGTGATGGTAGTGGCTCGAAATCCGGTAGCGAAAATCGTTCAACTTGCAGAAGTATCACCTCTTCCGACAGTAGCCGTTCCAAGACAGCCTGCATCACGCGGGTATCTCCTTTCAGCCGACTGCGCAGTTCTTGCATGGGCATGCCCGCCCGAAGAGGAAACCGGTCGTGGTACTCAGAGAGCAACGAAAGGATTTGATCCTGGAGCTGTGAAAAGGTTCCCCGGTCAACGAGAAGCCCCTCGGGATTTGGGGTAGAGCTTTTCGGTTCAATCATCACCAGTCGCCCGGATCTCTCCAACTCCTCGATCGCGCTCAAGAATTCCGCCTCCGGGAACGCTAGCTTCACCTGCAAATCATCCTGCCAGATCGGGCCAGAACCGTGCAGGGCAGCCTCAATCTGTTCGGCCGGTGTTCCTGCCAGTGAACTTTCAAATCTGGTTAGAACAGTCTGGTCGTTACGTTTATATCGGTAAGTAGGATGTGGCTCTAAAATTTGTCCGCCACCCAGTGTCGCCCCTGGTGATGGCCGGCGCAGAACGAATTTATCCCCTCTGGCAGCTACAATCGGCGATGCAAGTTCGAGTTGAAGCCAGCCCGAATCTCCTGGCTCGAGTTTATCGACTCCCAGAAGGCGAACTCGAGCCGAGCGCTGAGCCGCCCCATGATACATTTTTACTTGCTGGTTATGGACCAGCGTCTGTGCGGCGTCAGGCAACAACCGGAAACTGACATCGATTCTACGGGTCGTTTTATACTGACCCGGCAAAGCAACGACCTGCCCGCGTACAATTTGAGCTGCTTCTACTCCGGCTAAATTGATTGCTACCCGGCTGCCGGGCCTGGCCTGCTCGATCTTCTGCTGATGTGTCTGTAATCCGCGAATGCGCGCCGTACGCTCTCCGGGAAGAATATGGATTTCATCACCAATCGAAAAGCTTCCATCGATTAAGGTGCCTGTTACGACCGTGCCGAATCCCGAGATCGAGAAAGATCGATCGATCGGGAGCCGGGGTCTGCTAAGATCCAGGCGGTCTTGACTGCCTGCAAGAACCTGCTGGAGAGCATGCTTTAGACTGTCCAGGCCAGATCCGTCCAGCGCCGATACAGGTATGATAGGGGCACCGGCAAGCGAGGTGCTCTGGATTAGTTCGCGCACTTCCTCCACAACTAAATCCATCCAATCCACATCCTGTACAAGATCCGACTTTGTAATAGCCACCACCCCCAGATCCACGTCGAGCAAATCGAGAATAGATAAGTGCTCACGTGTCTGGGGCATCACACCTTCGTCCGCGGCAATCACGAGCAGCGCGCCATCGATTCCGCCCACCCCGGCGAGCATGTTGTCGATGAAATCGATATGTCCAGGTACGTCTATAATGCCCACCGATTCGCCGTCAGGCAATTCCATCCAGGCGAAGCCAAGGTCAATTGTCATCTCGCGTTCCTGCTCTTCTCGCAGGCGGTCCGGGTTTATCCCGGTTAAAACCCTGACCAACGCAGATTTGCCATGATCAACATGACCCGCAGTTCCAATTACTTTCATGATTTACCCATAATGAAAATAGAATATCGATGCGCTACAGCCCCATGACCGTTAGCGTTTTTTCTGGTCCAGTGTCGAAGCCCATTCCCTGATTAAAGCAACAAGCTCACGCACACGCTTGGCGTCCATCTCCTGGAGTTCAGACAGAGCCTGCCCGGCAGAATTAATCTGCCGATTCGCTTCCGCTTGTTGGTCTGATATGCGGCTGTGTATGCGTTCATGATCACGCCATTGCTCATCATTCGTTAACTTGAACGTGCTCCAGCGTTTGTTCTCATCCGCTTGAAAGCTGTTCCACTCTTGCTTGAGGTGCTCATCAGCCAGACGCTGCATTTCACTGACTTCGGTAATTCTCCTTTCGAGTCTTTCCATCAAACCATCCAATGCTTCACGCAGCTGTTTTGTGGCACGAAACGTTTCATCGTATGCCGTGAGCTTCGCACTCATTTCATTTGCTGAAAGCTCAAACTCTTCGAAACGCCCCTCCCACTCCGACCATTGCTTTTCAAACTCGACCAATTTTAATTCCTGCCGATCGAAGAATACCGCCTGGCCTTCTCGGCGCTCTTCTTCGCCGCTAACAAGTTCGGTGGTCTTCACATCGATCCTGCGCACATCATCACCGACGGCTTCAATTTCGCGGCGGGTGCTCTCAATCTTGCGACGAAACTCGGCCACCTCCCCTTCCTGCTGGCCAAGTTTCTTCCGATCTTTTTGCTGCAAGTCTTCGATGCTCTTTATTTTGATTTGCATCTCGTGCAATTCAGATTGAGCTTTTTCCAGATTCGTCGAGATCGTATTCTGTTCCTTATTTAGGCGAGTTTGTTCTTCGCGTCGGTTTTCAAGGGCTTGATCGATTTGATCAAGCCGTTCAAGTTCTGTTCGAAGATTAGCGATTCGCTTGATTACGGCTTCCTGGTCCGTCTTGTGAAGCGCCGCTTGATGTTTCTCCTTCTCGGATCGGCGAGCGGCTGCTGCTTCAAGCTGTCTTGATACTTCTTTTCGATGCTTCTCTAGCGCCTCATCCATTTGATGGATCCTGCTCGCAAGGGCAGCAACACGAGAAGTCTCCTCGCTCAAAGTTGCAATTTGCTTGGCTTGTGATTGCAGGGTTTTCTCGAACTCGCCTAAAGCTTCCTTGATGCCATGAAGAATTTCGGAGTCCTTCAGCCGTTGTTCGTCAAACCACTTCAGGCGGTTCTCGATCTGCTTTGAATCCATCATTAGGCCCTTCCCGGGAGGTTTCGCGGATTATAGCATGCGTGGACTGCTGGGGGTCTTTATGGAAAAAGTCGGGTCAAACCAACGACAGTCTCAACCACCCATGGGAAGATCGCTTGGGGAAAAATACCAAGTAGAACAGTCAGGATCAGACCACCCATCATAAAAATTCTCTCGCCCGTGGGCGACGTGCGAGTTTTCATATCTTCATCGGGGCTGAATAGAAGGAAGGCCCATCGGAGCGCCACGATTGAGAGAAGAGCCATCGACCCGAAGATGACGATCGCAATCGGTAATGGAATACCCCCGATGCCGCTTAAAAGCGACCAGCGGCCGGGAAAGCCGGCGGTTAACGGAAATCCTATTAACGAGAGCAATCCCACCAAGAAAGTTGTACTGGCCAGCGGCCAGCGATAGCCCGCTCCGCGTAAATTTGCAGAGTTGAACATCGAAAGCTGCGTCAAAGCGAGACTGAGTACTCCCAGACTGAGTACGCGCGAGGCAGACATTACGAGCGCAAGTCGTAAGCCGGCGTCGGTCCCGTTTCCGATCGCAACAAGCATAACCCCCAGGTCTGCCAGTAAGGCGTATATGGTCAGCAATCGCGCGTCCCTTTGGGAGGAAGCCCATAATGCTCCTAGAAGGACTGCGGCTGCACCCGCCCATTGAATAGCTTCAAGCAAGCCTCGGCTGTCCCGTAGCCATGGATATGTATCGAGCAAGCGGAAAAGGAACAGGAGACCTGCCGCCTGCAGAATGACAACGATGTACGCGACAACATACGGATTTGATTGACGAACCGCTTCAGGCAGCCAGATGTGAAAAGGAGGAATCGCCAATAGAATTCCAAACCCTAGACCAAGCATCATCGTCATTCGCCTGGCCAGGTCTTGCCCCGCGGAAGTGACCGCGCCTGTTTCCAGCTGCCATCCGGTGATCAGAATCGCGATCATCGCCAGGGTATAAAGCGTCAGCAGTCGAAGCCCTCCACTTGTCGAGCGTGAGCCTGGGGCAACAATGACTAATACTGCGCCCATCGCGGCTAACTCGATAAAGACAGCCGCAAATAGGAAAGGCTGCACCATGAGGGAGGCTGCGACCGCGGCCAGGATCAATGGACCCAGTGCGTAAAAATAGCGCGGGGCTTTAATCAACCAGGACGGAGCAATCAGAAACGCACCACTTAAATAAAGGTATCCAATCATGGGCCGGATCTCAGGGCCTAGATTAAAGGACCTGCCCAGCAGGACCCACCGACTGGATAGTTTCAACGATAAGCCCAAAACACCAAAGGGTTCATCGAATCCGATAAACAGAACAACGAATGCGAGACCCGCAGTCCCAAGGGCGGCGATCGTCCCCGACCAGCGTGGTCGATTACGAAGGAAAAACGCTATCAGCGAAACCAATATACTGAGCACGAATAAGCCCAATGGTGCGTTCATGCCTTGTCTTCCAGTGTCTCAGCCGAAGATCCCGCCACCTGAAGCAGGACGTACGAACAAGTCAGTGCGATTCCTAGATGGACGAGCGCCAACAGTGCGACGACCGCAAGGGAGGGCTCGATAGCCACATAGACAATCGAAAACCCGGATAGCATCGTTAATAATCCGACGGCAACTCGCAGCGGGCTGCGGGTTACACCTAGCTGCATAAAGCCGGAAAAAAGGGCAAAGAGCGCTCCGAGGATGAACATCGAATCAAGCCCTGCCAGCTGAACGATTTCAGCCCGTAAGGCACCAATGCTCGCCAGTATTCCCAGGACACCTACGGCAACCCTGAATAGAACATTCGAGGGGAACGCCAGTTCGTAGGGCTCATAACGTTGGATCCGGACGGAGCGCACCGTCAGAAACAGCATTAGGGCAGAAAGCACTCCCGCCAGAAGAATCGCACCTGAAGTCACCGGCTGAACCGAACCCAGCATCAGCCAAGCAGAAAGGAAGTATTGAGCTGTCAGCAGGATTAATAGCCAGATGCGGTCGTTAGAAAGAAGCAGCAAAATTCCAATCACACCGAGCGCATAGGCTGGGATATGGATCCAATCTTGAAGCCAGGGCACCTACCCCACTCCTAAGGCTAGTACCAGGAAAAGTACAACGACGAACATCCAGATCATGGCCCCGTCGCCTTCGAAAGCCATCCCAACCGATCTCATATAGCGGGCAGTGCGTCTCAAAGGGATCCAGAATAACCGATAAACTGGTTGAGGATCGATCTTTCCAGCAAGAGATTGCCAGCGCTGCACCTGATTTGCAGGTAAACGCCTTAACCCAAGAAAGCCTAAGGCCATGAATAGTCCTGCCGTGGCAAATATGATCAAGCCTCCGAGCGCAGGAAGCGTATGGAACCAGATTCCCAAGCCGATACTCACCAGGACAGGTAGTGCCAGCCCGAGACCATACATCAACCTCACCAGGCTCTCCGATGTTGGCCATGGAGATTCAACTTCATAAAAGATATGTAAAGCACCCAATCCAAGAGTCGACAATCCAAGAGTGCCGGCCACGATTCTCAGCGATAATCCACCTGCCAGAAAGGATCCACCGAACGATTCAGCCAAAATCCCCCCCGGAGTCCAGGGCAGCCCGATCAGCACCAACGCAACCAGCAGCGGCCAAACCTTATGTGCAGGCGAGTGAATTTCAATCAATGAAAGCGTCGCGCCCATTAATAGCAAAATCACTCCAGCCGCCCGGGATCCCTCAACTCCGCTCGGTGAGAGCCCGGCCAACACGGCCAATGATGAAATCGTCAAGACAAAAAAAGGCCGCGATCGGATCACATCGGCTTCGAGCACCCAGCGGATGCCTCCGATAAAGGTTCCAACCACACCGGCCAATAGAAGCCAGAATGTTGTTCCTTCGGGCAGCCCGATGTCGAAGAGCCTGGTAAGCAAGGCTAGCGAAACAGCCGGAGGAAAAAGGCGCAGCAATGTCCCGAGGCCACGACGAAGCGGCTCGAATCCTGATATCCCAAAATGAAGTGGCATCAGGCCAAGGCGAAGCAGGGCCGCGAGGACAACAAGCAAAGCCGCGCTCGTAGAGAGAAAGGGAGTCGTTATTAGGGTGTCACCACCAGCAAGGTGATTGAGCGAAGCGCCGGCGAGAAGCAGCAGGACGCCCGCCATGTCAACGCCAGATCGTACGAGGGCTCTCTGGACATCCCCAGGACTCTCGGCGAGGCGGATGTAGAAAACCAACGTCATAAGATCCATCAATGCCCAGGTTATTGCCAGCGTCAGGAGATTAGCCGCAAGAATGGCCACGATCGACAGCCCGCTGTATAAGAACCAGAACGCTCGCACCCCGGCCGGAGCGATCGTCGGGCGAGCTGCCGCAGTGAAAATCATCGCCAGGAGCACCGTTGCCATCGCATAGAGGTAAACCCAGCTAATTCGGTCCATGCTCAGGAGCAAAGGGGATTGGAAGAGGACTTCCGGTTGCCAGACGGAAAACTTGAAGACTTCGGGGATACGAAGTGAGAGCAGCATCCCAACGATCCACACCAAGCCCGCAAACACCGCGCTTACGGTCCATTGGGTGCGGGTGGCCTGGTTTCTCAACAACCAGGTGGCCATACCGGCAGTCACCAAGATGATCAAAAGCAGAATGGTCAAGGTTCACTCCAGCCACTACCCAGCCACGTTTGCGGCATAGCATACCATGGAAGGCGGCGCATGCTATACTAACCAGCAAGGGAGCTGAAATGCCGGGAACGATTCAGGGTTTATTCATCAAACCCGCTTCTGGCCAGCCGATGCGGCCAGTTGCGAGCATCTTGTTTATTGCCAAGAAAGGCATTGAGGGCGATAACGCTTTCGGCCGAAGCCGTCGCCAGGTCTTGATCGTAGACCAGGCTATCCTAAATAAGTTTGACCTCCAACCCGGGGATCTGCGGGAAAATATCACTCTAGAGGGGCTTGATTTACGCTCGGTCCTGACAGGAAGTTTGCTAAACCTCGGACAATCAACCTTGCTTGTTCAGGGTGAATGTACCCCCTGTTCACAGATGGATGACATCAGGCCTGGCTTGCAGAACGCGCTTCAGTCACAGCGAGGGATTCTTGCCTCCGTCGTGAAAGGCGGTTCTGTAAGAATTGGTGATACGGTTTCTATTTCCCCTCCCCCATCCTAACGCTTTATCTGCCTGATCCCGAAATACCAGCAATCCAGACATCGTGCGCTCAGTTTGGCGACCGTCACGGCAGATCTGTCCAGTGCCTATTCCAGCTATGCTATACTCTATTTCGCTTAGTTCGAGGCTCCTGAGCTATGTCTAACTCATAGGCCTGAGTAATCAAAACCAAGCCAGGGATCGCAAAAATTTATACGATATATCCAGACTAGGCTTCTGGTTATCACCAACACCGTACTAAAGGACATTTGACATGTCGACCGTTCAAGCAGTACGTGGAACACGTGATTTCTATCCTGAGGATATGAGCCAGCGCCAGTGGCTTTACCGGCATATCCGAAGCGTCTCTGAGAGTTTCGGGTATCGTGAATATGACGGCCCATTCCTGGAGAAGCTTGAACTGTACGCAGCGAAGTCAGGCGATGAGCTGGTCAAAGAGCAGTCCTACGTCTTCGCCGACCGCAGCGGTCAAATGATTGCTCTTCGCCCGGAATTGACGCTTTCGTTAGCCAGGATGGTCGCGCAGCGAGGGAAATCACTCCTGCTGCCCCTTCGCTGGTGGTCATTCGGTCCCTTCTGGCGTTACGAGCGCACCCAGAAAGGTCGGTCACGAGAGTTCTTTCAGTGGAACATCGATTTGGTAGGCGTGGATTCTACAGAAGCAGATGCGGAAATGATCGCCATCGCTGCTTCATTTTTCAAACTGGTCGGATTATCCCCTGCCCAGATCCGTATCAAGGTCAACAACCGCAAACTTGCGGAATCGCAGTTGAACAAACTAGGCATTCAAGCCGAGAAACGCGAGCTTGCTTTCCATTTGATTGATCGACAGGAAAAGATGAGTGCTAAAGCCTGGCGCGAGTATGCACTTGAGCGCGGCCTGGATTCGGCTCAATTCGATGCCCTGGGATCCTACCTTTCCGACTTGATGGCATGGGAAAATTCGCCCGACCTGCGGCAGTGCTTTGAAGCATGTTCGTCGCTCGGGATTAAAGAATATGTAGAATACGATCCATCTGTCATCCGGGGCCTCGATTATTACACAGGTACGGTCTACGAAGCGCGTGACGTGAAAGGCAACCACCGGTCAATTCTCGGCGGAGGACGGTACGACAATCTCGTCGCCGATGTCGGTGGAGAACCGCTTCCTGGGACTGGTTTTGCAATGGGCGACGTCGTTTTCAGCCTTGTTCTCGAAGAGAATGACGTATTCCCGGATCTTGCAATAAATCCGGCTCAGATCTTCGTCACAACGTTCAACGAGGATATGATCTCTGCCTCCCTTGAACTGGCCGCTGAATTACGGCGGGCCGGCCTCTCGGTCGAATGGTATCCGGAAGCCGTCCGGCTTCCGCGCCAGCTGAAGTATGCGGATCGACAGGGAATTCCAGTCGCCGTCATCCTCGGACCAGAAGAACTGCAGCGGGGCGAAGTCGCGATGAAGGATCTAATCAGCGGTCAGCAGACAAGCATCCCTCGGGCTGAGCTGGTTGCCGCAGCCCGAAAGGTTTTAGACAACCTCCATACGTGATCGACTGCAGCTTGGCCTGGGAATCGGCTTCATGTTAGAATTACCTCCAACATGGTGCCTGTAGCTCAATGGCAGAGCGCCTCACTGTGGATGAGGAGGCTGCGGGTTCGAAACCCGTCAGGCACCCCATAAAACGCCCGGGCGGGCGTTTTTTATTCTTCAATAGCTCCCGTGCCGATGTACCCTTTTTCTAATTCCAAACGAATTTGGTCAGCCTGTCCAAGTCGTCCCGGGGTCAGGACAGAGCTGTTTACATTCTCGATCACAATGGGAATGGGCACCAGCTCGGCCGGGGCGCCTGCCAGGATCGCTTCCCACAGCTCCTCTAGGCGCTGTTCTGGAGCCGGGCGAACTGTCGCGATCCAGCTGCCTGCTAAATTACTCGAAGGTTCTGATGTGCCAAGGAACGAAAATCCGGCCGGAAGTTGCAATGCATCCAGAAGTGGCCGAAGTTCAGGCGCTACCCATACCACCTGCAAACCCATTTCTTCTGCAGTTACAAGTGCGGCTCGGGCCGAACGGTCACTGAGTTCATTCAATGCAACATAAGCCGGATACGAAAAGTACGGCGGGAATGCTGGCCGGCATAATCCGCAGAAGAAGACTCCCCCGTTAATAAAAGCTCGGTCCAATTGGCGGCCGCCTCGAGTTTCGAAGCTCTGAAGAGCTCCGATGCGCCAATCAGGGGTTAGCATCGCCGCGATGTATCCCGAAAGAAATGCAGCCTGGTCCATTCCTGAACCCGAGTTTCCAAGAATCCACATATTGGGCTCAGCAGGCAAGCTTTCTGCAGCAACTGCGATAAATGTGCGGTCTGGGTATCGTCGTACAACTGCCAGGAAACTTTCATCAGGATATATCATGATGATAGTTCGCTGAGATTCATCGAATTTAGCGGGCAGATCGCTCACCTTTTGAACGACCAAGCTGTCACGCTCACCAAGCTGCTGAATTGCTGCTTCCAGGCGCCGTGAAAAGTCGTCCTCGCTCCCCGGCGGAAGCACTAAGAGCACCTGCTGCGGCTCTGGCGCAGGACTAGGCGTCACCGTGGCATAGGCCAGTGTTTCCATGTCCGTTGGGGTCACCAAGTCCTGGCTGCCACTACCGCGGCACGCAGCCAGAACAAGCGCGGCAAGTACGAGTGGCAACACTGCCCGCCAGCCTGCTTTGCCCGGTGGTAACGATGTGGAACACGGTGATCGCATAGCTGACATTCTACACTGAAGTTGGACTTACCCAATAAATTCGTGCTGATTCCCCTGCCCAAGGGACAATCCAACATACAAATTCCCACAACTGTTCTCGCACGTGATACGATTTATCTCTATGACGAACAAACAGCGTACCGCCCTTAGCCGACGAGATGCGCTGAAGCTGGGCGCAGTCGGGTTCGGTGCTCTCTCAGCACCGAGACTTGCCCGAATCGAGCAGGACTCTGGCTTCCCGGAGGATGAAAGACTTGGCCGTGTTGCATTGGCAAGCGTAGATGTTTACCAAAGACCCGACGCGACCACCTCTGCAATCAGCCGCCTTTATGAAGACGCTGTCCTCCCCTGGTACCGGGAGGTCGTCGGATATCACCCTTACCGCGTCAATCAACGTTGGGTCGAGACTCCGGAGGGCTATATCTGGTCCGGGGGACTGCAGCCGGTTGAAAACAGGCCAAATCAACCCGTTGATTCTCTCCCGGAGAGCAGCCTCGGAAAGGGAATGTGGGTTGAGGTGACTTTGCCTTGGGTCGACATCTTCCTTGAAAACCCGCCAGCCAGATCACCGTCCCTCAAAGAAAATCCGGCTCCACGACTTTACTACAGCCAGATTCTCTGGGCGGACGAAGTGAGAGTATCTTCGAATACCGGCCTGACCCTCTATCGCCTGACAGAAAAGTTCGGCTATGGCGATATATTCCTCGCTGATGCCAGGGCGTTCCGGCCGCTTACCCCGTCCGATCTGGAACCTCTCGCTCCACAGGTCGAGCAGAAGCGGGTCGATGTCGACGTCACCCGCCAATCGATGTCTTGCTACGAGGATGAAAGGGAGGTCTACTACTGCCGGGTATCCACTGGGGCTAAATTTAACTCCTCCGGAGAAGCCGTTGACGAATGGGCTACCCCCCTGGGGGAACATCCGATCTGGCGGAAGGTTATTTCCCTGCATATGAGCGGTGGTACGACCGGGGGAGGGTATGATTTGCCTGGAATCGGATGGACGACCCTCTTCAGCGGTAACGGAGTAGCGATTCATTCAACTTTCTGGCACAACAATTTCGGCGTTCCCATGTCGCATGGTTGCGTGAACGCAAAACCGGCCGATGCGCAGTGGATATTCCGCTGGACAATGCCACATGTAGCTTCAGATCCCGGAGATATAACGATCTCGATGCCGGGTGGAACACATATTCGCATCATCGAAAGCTGAATCAACTCAAGTTTCACGCTACAATACGCCCATGACGTCTGCTACCGCGACCGCTGCTGCCAGCCCAAATATCGCCTTGATCAAGTACTGGGGGAACCGAGATGATGCGCTGCGCATCCCGGCCAACGATTCGCTCTCATTCACCCTGTCAAGATTGGAAACTCGTACCCAGGTGGTTTTCTCGGACGATCTCGCTGATGACCGTTTGATCATTAATGGCTCGGAAGCCGAGGAGTTATCGCGTGCCCGTGCGTCCTCGCTTCTTAAGCATGTCAGAGAGCTTTCGGGGTGCAGATCCTTTGCGCAGATCGAAAGTGAGACAAATTTTCCCACCGCTGCAGGTCTGGCCTCTTCGGCGGCTGCATTCGCGGCCTTAGCGCTCGCCGCCAGTACCGCGGCCGGCTTAGATCTACAGGCGCGCGAGTTATCATGCCTGGCGCGGCTTGGATCTGGCTCAGCAGCCCGGTCGATTTATTCAGGCTTCGCACTACTCCACGCCGGAGAGGATCATCAATCCAGCTTCGCCGAACAGCTTTTTCCAGTGTCCCACTGGCCGCTGATCGACTTGATAGCCGTCGTTGAATCTGATTCGAAATCCGTCGGGTCTACGAGCGGCCACCAGCTAGCAAACTCCAGCCCGTTGCAGGATGCCAGAATTCGGGATACTCCACGCCGTCTTGATCGAACTCGCCAGGCGATAGCGGCTCGAGATATTGAAGCACTGGGGACCATCTGCGAGCTCGATTCGAACATGATGCATGCCGTGATGATGACATCGGCTCCCCCACTGCTCTACTGGTCCCCTGGCAGTATCGGTCTCATGCACCGTATTCAAAGATGGCGTGCAGCCGGTGACCCGGTCTTTTATACCATCGACGCCGGGCCGAACGTCCACTGCATCACAGTCCCTGAATTTGCTGGGGTGCTCGAGGCCAGACTCTCCGAAGACGCTGCAATTGAGCAAATATTCCAGGCACCGATGGGTGAAGGCGCACGGCTGCTGTCGAACTAACCTGCTTGCAGGCGGGTGATATAATCCTCGCGAATCATTTCAAATCGCATCTGAGGTATTCGTGTCTGATCTTCTGCTTTTCTTCGTCGTTCTTGGAACGCTGCTCCTGGGCCATGAATTCGGACATTTTCTCGCTGCGCGCTGGCGAGGCATCAAGATAGAAGAATTTGGGATCGGCTATCCGCCTCGCCTGGCAACCTTGTTCGTCATCGGTGAGACTCGCTATACTCTGAACTGGATCCCCTTTGGAGGTTTCGTCCGCCTTACAGGTGAGGATGATCCAGACGCCCCGGACGGACTTTCTGCTGCGAGCAAGCTCACACGCTCAATCGTCCTGTTGGCTGGACCCGCGGCGAATGTCGCCATCGCCTTTGTTGTCTTCATTGTTGCCTTTAAGTTCGCTGCCCCCGACTTCAATCGCGTTCGTATCGGTGAGGTGTCACCTAGCTCTCCGGCGCTTACAGCGGGCATCGAGGTCGGTGACATCGTTCAGTCGATCGAAGGGACATCCATCGCTGGTTTCCAGGACATGCAGGATATCACTCGTGATCACCTGGGACAGCCGATGGAATTGACACTTGAACGGGCAGGAGAGCTGCTGACCGTTTCGCTTATCCCGCGCACGGACTACCCTGAAGGCCAGGGGCCGATCGGGGTAACGCTCAGCTACCCGACCGCCCAAACCTCCTGGGGCGAATCGATCAAACTCAGCATCAATTCAATTATCTCGCAGGTCGTAGCGATCCTGCGCCTACCAGGCCGTTTGCTCAGCGGAAATGCGGCCCCGGAAGAAGCACGCGTGAGTGGCTTGAAGGGCATCTACGACATGCTTGGCTGGGCCAGCTCTATAGACCGCACATCTGAGCTGCCATTCATCACGATGAACCTGGTGGGAGTAATCAGTGTTGGATTGGCACTGGCGAACCTGCTGCCCTTCCCGGCGCTGGATGGGGGTCGTCTGATGTTCGTCCTCTTCGAACTGATCTTTCGAAGGAAGATCTCTCCCCAGCTGGAGGGGTATGCCCATGCAATTGGATTTGCGATTCTCATCATTCTCATGATTTACATCAACTTGCAGGATTTCGTAAATCCAATCCAACTTCCATAACAGGTGAAGCGTAATTATGGCAGATGATTTTGAAATCCTGCTTGAAGCACTGAGCGACGAGCAGCTGCCCCTGCCCCTGGCAGATTTAATCGCACTCTCCGATCTTAGCCGTGAACGGCTGGATCGATTCTCCAAGACTTGGCTAGATCTCTCGGTTGAGCGACAACGATTATTGCTTTCGACACTCGGGCAGCAGGCTGACGAGAAAATTGAATTGTCCTTTGAGGCAATCAATCGTGCTGCTCTTTCCAATCCCGATGCCGATGTTCGTCGTATTGCCATTAATAACCTGTGGGAATGCGAGGACGCCAATTTAATTCCTATCTACCTTGGAGCACTGGCGAACGATCCTGGGCCAGGTGTGCGAATCGCCGCGGCTGAGGCTCTCGGCCGCTTCGTACTGTTAGGTGAAATTGCAAAGATTGCCCCTGAGTACTTGGCCGAAACTGAGGATACGCTTCTAGCAGCTACCGCCTCTAACTGCCCGACGGACCTCTTCCAGGCGTGCGTTGAGGCTCTGGGATACTCGTCTCGCCCGGAGGCAACCGAGATTATTTCCACGGCATACGACGAAGGCGATGAATCTCTTCAAGGATCGGCACTCATCGCGATGGGACGCTCGTATAGCGAGCAGTGGAATCCCATCGTGATGGATGAATTGATCAGCCCCTCACCGATCCTTCGAAATGAGGCTGCACGAGCAGCAGGCGAGTTGGAAATAAAGGAAGCCGTGGGTTTATTGATCGACTTGCTGGAAGACGCCAATGATGAAGTTCGCAGCAGTGCGACATGGTCCCTGGGATTGATTGGCGGAGACCATGCGCGAACTGCTCTCTCAGAACTGCAAGCAACAACGTTGGTTGATGATCCGATCAGTGAAATCCTGCAAGACGCTCTGGACCATATCGACTTTCTGGACGGCACACCTGACTTACTTCTCCTGGATATTGACCCTGACGATGAGGATGCGGTCGGTTGATCCATCTCCTTCAAGTATTTGTGGACAACATTGTACCGATCGTCCTCGTCGCCGGTGCTGGATTCGCCCTCCAGCGATTGTTCAAGATCGATCCACGCCCGCTTTCAATCACCGTTTTCAACGTCCTCACTCCAGCTCTGGTTTTTAATTTACTGGTCGAGAGCACGATACCTGCTGACGGGGCACTCCGCCTAGCGCTATTGGCTACCCTCGTTGTCCTGAGTTTGGTTCTCCTCAGCTGGACTCTTGGCCGGGTGCTCCGGCTCGAAACACGAACGATTGCGGCCTTGATTCTCAGTGCTTCGTTCCTGAATGCCGGGAATTATGGTTTGTCTCTTAACCAGATTGCACTCGGGTCAGTTGGCCTGGCCTGGGCCAGCATTTACTACATCACCAACTCTCTCTGGACAAACTCGCTAGGTGTTATCGCCGCCCAAGCAGGTCGGATGCCTGCTATCAACGCAGTAAAAGGGCTGGTCCGTGTACCCGCTGTCTACGCCGTTATACTTGCCTTTAGCTTTCGATTATTCCAGATTCAGCTTCCTGCTTTTATCCTCGAACCTATCGGACTTCTTTCGAATGCGACCGTTCCCGTGATGCTGCTTGTGCTTGGAATGCAGATCGGCAAGGCTGGACTTCCCAATCGCTGGAATTTCCTGGCAATTGTGTCGGTATTACAACTCATCGTTGCTCCATTCATCGCCTGGGGACTTTCGCAAGCTCTCCGGCTACCCTCTCCGGGAGCAGAGGTCGCAGTGATAGAGGCAGCCATGCCAACGGCAGTCCTCGCGATGATTATTGCCCTCGAGTTCGATGTTGAACCCGAGCTGGTGACTTCGTCAGTTGTCCTGACGACCCTTCTTTCTCCCATCACAATCACACCGATTCTCGTGTTGTTGGGAGTTGGATGAGCAAACGACGTACCTTCGGTTTGACCCTGCTCCTGGCGATCGTGTTCAGTCTACCGAGCGAGGCAACCGCTCAAGATGATCAGATCCACACCGCTGCCACAATTCGTTTTGGCAGCTCGATTCAGCTGGCAGTATCCACGACCTCGGGCACTCCGATCTTGCGCGCAGCCATCTTTCTGCGGACGGATGCTTCGGGATCAACTCGTGTCGAGTACGCCGAACCCACAGAGCAGGATCCTGCAACGGCTACAATTTCGCTCAATCCTGCGTCAATCGGGTTATCGGCATTTGAAACGCTCTACTATCACTGGCAAATTGACCTGGAATCAGGGCTGGTGCTTCAAAGTGAGGAACTCCAACTTGATTATAAAGATGATCGCTTCAACTGGGAGCGGCTTGAAGCCGATTCGATCAAGGTCCTTTGGCATAACCGTGATCTTCAGGACGCTCAAGACGCACTCGATACGGCACATACTTCTCTGGAGACGATTGCGCAATCTTATGCGCTGTTCCCCTCCCGAACGATAACAGTTGTTCTGTACAACAACAGCCGCGAGCTGCAATCCGCACTTGAGCTTGAAGGTGCTGCCTGGGTTGGCGGGACATCACGTCCTGAAACAGGCATCATGCTCGTCTCTGCCCCGTCTGGGCCGGAGGGACTGATTGAACTGGAACGGCTGATACCCCATGAAATGGTGCACTTGCTGATAGGTCAGCGCTCAGACAATGGCGTTCTTTGGACTCCGACCTGGCTGGCTGAGGGTATGGCAACGCTTGTGGAGGGCGCTCCTTCTCCTGCCCGGCGCGAGGCGTTGATCGCTGCCGCAGATGAGAGATCCCTCATCCCGCTCCTCGATCTTTGTGCTGCATTTCCGGCTTCGGAGCAGCAGGCTACATTAGCCTACGCTGAAAGCGCTTCCTTCGTGCGCTATCTACTGGACATCTACGGCCAGGGTGGCCTGACGCTACTTCTCGATGCCTACCGTGAAGGCACAACCTGCGAAGGGGGCCTCGCCCGTGTGTATCAGCGCCCGATATCTCAGCTTGAAGCGGAATGGCAAACCTCTATCGGTGTAACACCTTTTAGATCTTCCTGGCTGTTGTTCGTACTTCTGGCTGTGGTTTGCCTGTCAGCAGGGTTCTTGATCTTTCGAAGAAGCCGGAGGAATAAGTCAGCCTCCCTCACTCGGGAATAGAATCATGACAACGAAACCAGGAACACTCGTATTTGACCTTGAAAGCCAGCGTCTGGCCGATGAGGTTGGTGGCTGGTCGAACATCGCCGCGATGGGATTTGCAGCCGGGGTAACCCTTGAGGTCGAGACGGGGAACCTGCGCGTGTTTCTCGAGCAGGATTTGCCGGCCTTGATCGATGATCTACATGCTGCCACGCGTGTTGTCGGATATAACGTGCTGCGCTTCGACTTTGAGGTACTTCGACCTTACGGTTTACAGATCGATCGCGCAATGCTCGCAAAGACAACAGACATGCTGCGAGATATAGAATTATCGCTTGGCTTCAGGCTTGGCTTGGATAGTGTCGCTGAAGCGACGCTTGGTGAGCATAAGACGGCTGACGGGGTTCAATCCGTTCGTTGGTACAAATCTGGCGAGATCGAAAAGGTCATCAAATACTGCGAGCAAGATGTGCTCGTCACCCATCGTGTATGGGATTTCGGCCGGGAAAACGGATACGTGCGCTACTTCGACCGGCGCGGAGGCCAGCGGCAAGCCCCGGTAGCCTGGAAATAGCCGGGTCAGTCCTCCCGCTCTCCAATCATTACTGCGATAGCGGATTCCGGGCTGCCTTCTTTGCGCCAAACCATAGGTTCGAACCCATGTTCGGCGGAAAGGGCCAGGGCGAATGCCGCTCCAATTCCTGGCTCGTGCCTGAGCTGGTTGTAGTAAGCAAGATATTGCTGTGCTTTGGATTCAGGCGGAACCGTGGAGACTGGGTTGTAAAACTCGGTGATGAAAAACATCTTACCTGGATAGCGGTGACGGTAGGCTTCGTACGTTCGACCGCCATCAAGAGCGTTCAACCCGAAGGTATCCCGCCACTGGCAGTGAACCCCGATCCAATCCGCATCAAAGACAGCCTGCCCAGCCTGCTCCAGGAATAGATTCGCATCTTCCTGCCAACCAGGAATACCCGGACCGGGTGCCAGTCCAGGAAAACCAAAGCGAAATTCTGGAAAGCGTTTTTTAAGTGACCCCAGGACTTTAACAAACCACTCTGCAAACTCGTGTCCATCCTGCCAGGTCCTATTCCACCCCGCAAATTGAAGATTGGGATTTGCATGCAGTTCCACCTCTCGCACACCCAGCTCGTAAAAACGACCTAAATCTGTTTCGATTTGTGCGACAAATTGCTCTGCCTGCAGTGGCTCACGGCTGAAATCTGCGCTGGCCCGCACCATAATCAGCATACCCGGCCGGATTTCGCGCAACGCCAGTACTGTCTCATCCGAATCCATCAGGCCGAGCTTTACCGCCTCTAACTTTGCCAGCTTGACGATCTCCAGATCTTCATCGGTTAGCGGCCCATCGACGCGTCCGTGGGCTCCAATCAAACAACGCCCGGCTGCCCACGAGAGGGCTTCGATCGATTTGCGGTAGCTCCCCTCCGGCCAGACCATGTAGGGTGTTGGATCGAGAATGTCCTTCGGGAAGTTCGTCTCTTTCCGTTCTGTGGCGCCATCACGTTTGAGCGTTAGATGAAGATGAGAGCCGGTTGATGCGCCGGTTGAATCTGCAAGACCAATCACCTGGCCGGCTTTAACTGCCTCGCCGACATGAACAAGAGGCTGTGCCAGGTGGGCGTAGACCGTTTTATAACTATCTTTGTGACGAATACGCACATGAATCCCGTAAGGGTGATCCCTTGGGTTCGTATGTACCTCGAATACTTCACCATCCGCACAGCAGTAGATATTGGATTTCGAGAACGCTCGAATATCCAGGCCTTCGTGAGCCGGCACTCCAAAGCGGCTGTAAATTTGTGGATTTGCGCCAAAGGGCTGGGTAATCACGGGAAAATCTGTCGGCCAAAGCAGGTAGAAGGGTTTGCGCTTTTGGCCATATCGGTCTTGTTCGTCAACCCGCTGCCGCAGTTCTTTCTCCAGCTGTTTCGGTTCTGAAGCCTCAATGATGTCAAGCCGGACACCCGGAAATTGAGCCTGCAGCCATTCTTCAATGTCCCCTTCAAGTGGATACGCTTCGGGAGCCCGCGGCAGGGTCACAACCTGGGCCGGAAACATATATCTGCCGGCCGTCCCAGGATCTTTGGTGAGGTTGACCCCATACTGCATCACATAATCCCGGCAAGCCCGTACCCAGGACCAGTAATCTTCACGTGGAAGCAGGATGATTTGATATTCCATAAGATGAGCTCTCCGCTATGAAAATCCCAGACGTCGGGCTTTAAGTGAAACGAATCGGCCCTGCCCGATGACAATGTGATCCAGTACTTCAATATCCAATATTTTCCCGGCCTCAATGATAGTCCGCGTCACGGCTACATCCTCTGGGCTGGGAGTTGGATCCCCGCTGGGGTGGTTATGAGCTAGGATGATCGCGGCAGCCTGTTCTCGTACAGCCTCCCGAAAGATCTCGCCCACTCGAATAAAAGAGCTGTTGAGCGAGCCGCGGTAAATCTCAACGGTGCGTATAAGCTGATTTCGTGTATCGAGCAGTAAAACACGAAGATGCTCCCTCTCCAATGCACTCATCTCATAGAGCAGTAATGCCGCAGCATCTTCCGGAGACTGGATCTTTATCTTCTCTTCGGGGACCGCCGCTGAAAGCCGCCGACCAAGCTCAATCGCCGCTTTGATTTGAGCCGCTTTGGCCGGACCTATCCCGCGTTGAGATTTCAGTATGGCATAACTCATCCTGTGCAATCCTGGGAGACCTCCTGACTGCGCGATCAGCTTCTGGCTAACTTGAACGGCGTTCAAGCCGGCCAAACCAGTGCGAATGAGTATCGCCAGAAGTTCGGCATTGGAAAGCGCTTTCGCTCCGAGCGCCGCCAGTCTCTCACGCGGACGATCTCCTGCATCGAGATCTTTGATCCGGTATCCTGCCTGTATTTCCCCCATGCTGCACCTCCCCTTGAGCGCAGTTGCGGGGACTCTACAGCAGCAAAGGAGCGCTGTCAACGCAGTGGTCCGGAAATTGCATTCGCTAATCATGCACATGCTATAATGCCGCGCATGAGGAGAATCCTATGGCGAACGCGCTCGGCCTGACATCGCTCGGCAAGCTTTTTACGATCCTGACGGCTTTCTTCGGAGCTTTCCTGGCCGCGCTCTGGGTCAGTCTGGTCATCTGGACATGGCGCGATATTCGATCTCGCTCTCCCGACCGTCTCGTTCAAATCCTGGCAGCAGTCGTCGTTGCTGTTCTTAATCTGCCGGGGTTGATAATCTATTGGATCCTGCGGCCGCCAATGACGCTTGATGAACAGTATCAAGCCACCCTGGAAGAAGAAGCTCTATTGGCAGAGGTTGAAGGCCACTCAAGGTGCCCGGGGTGCAGCGCGGTCATCGAGCCTGAGTGGCAAGTCTGTGCTCACTGCCATACCCGCTTGAGGAAGCAGTGCGCACACTGTGGCGAGCTGTTGGAACTGTCCTGGCAGATCTGCCCGTTCTGCTCTACGCCGGTGCAAGGCGGCGTGGAAGCGGTCCCCGCGGAGTATTAATTTCTACCGCTGCTAAAATGTGAAATAAAAAGAAAAGAGCCTCGGCAATGATCCGGGGCTCTCGCATTTGCCGGTGGTTCTACCCTATTCCACCTCTGCTTAATGCAGCCCAACCAGCATATGCTGCACTCGCTCCGAGCTCATCTTCAATCCGCAGCAGTTGGTTGTACTTGGCCACCCGATCCGAGCGAGCCGGGGCACCGGTCTTGATCTGTCCCATACCGATGGCGACCGCCAGATCAGCGATGGTCGCGTCCTCGGTCTCTCCCGAGCGGTGGGAAACCACTGCCCGCCAGCCAGCGTCACGGCAGAGTTGTACGGCCTCCATCGTTTCTGTGATCGTACCGATCTGGTTCAATTTAACTAAAAGCGCGTTGCAGGCCTTAAGCTCAATGCCTTTGCGGACACGCTCGGGATTCGTTACCAACAGGTCGTCCCCGACAATCTGGACCCTCCCACCAAGCTTTTCGGTCATCAACTGCCAGCCATCCCAGTCATCCTGGGCTAGCCCATCTTCAACCGATACGATCGGATATTGGTCGACCCAACTGCTCCAAAATTCGACCATTCCTGAACTATCAAGCTCCTTGCCCTCGCGTCGCAGATTGTAGAGCCCTTTTTTCGCGTCGTAGAATTCGGAAGCAGCAGGATCCAGGGCGAGCGCGACCTGCTCTCCAGCCTTAAAGCCAGCCTTAGTAATCGCTTCTAAAATGACTTCGACAGCCTCGGCATTTGCCTTCAACGCTGGCGCATAACCGCCTTCATCCCCGACCAGGGCAGTGTAGCCTTTCTCGCGCAGGACTGTCTTCAGCGTGTGATAAATTTCTGCTCCCCAGCGCAAGCCTTCGGCAAAACTCGGCGCACCGAGCGGCATGATCATAAACTCCTGAGCGTCGGTGGACTGCCAACCGGTATGCGCACCACCATTCAGAATGTTCATCATAGGCACAGGCAGTAAGTGGCTGTTCACACCACCCAGATAGCTGTAGAGCGGCAGACCCAACGAATTAGCCGCCGCTTTGGCTGCTGCCAGACTGACCCCGAGAATAGCGTTCGCCCCAAGCCGGGATTTATTCTCGGTGCCGTCAAGCTCGATCAACGCCAAGTCGATCGCCCGCTGCTCAACCGCATCCCAGCCCAAGAGCAACTCGGAAATCTCTTCGTTCACATTCCTCACCGCATTACGAACACCCTTGCCTGAATAGCGATCCTGATCTCCATCCCGCAGCTCAAGTGCTTCATGGATTCCGGTCGACGCGCCAGATGGGACAATGGCTCGCCCCCAGCTTCCGTCAAAGAGAACAATCTCGACTTCGACGGTTGGGTTTCCGCGCGAATCCAGAACTTCCCGTGAATGGATGGCTTCGATGATAGTGTCCATGCTCGTTGAACTCCTTTGTCAGATACACGTCCTGCAATTATAAACCCATCGGGTTTTGTCCCCTGGCTTTCATTATCCGTTCGGTAGTGAAGAGACGTCATCGGGCTGCGTGATAAAATCGTGATCATGTCTGAATCTCCTGCGTATTTCGACCACTCCGCAACGACACCGCTTGACGAACGAGTGCTCGAATCGATGCTGCCTTATTTCACCCACGACTATGGCAATCCTTCTTCTGTCCATCGCTGGGGGCAGGAAGCCGAAGCGGCGATATCTTCCTCGCGAGAACGAATCGCAAGCGTGCTAGATTGTGAAGGAAATGCACTGAGCTTCACCTCTGGAGCATCGGAGAGCAATAACCTGGCCTTGGTTGGAGTGGCTCTTGCACAGCGGCACAGTAGCGGTTCGAATCAGATTGTCAGCACGGCAGTTGAACATCCATCGGTGTTGAATACCTTACACTGGTTGGAACGCGAACATGGATTTGAAGTTGTTTTGCTTCCGGTGGATTCCGCTGGGCTGGTTGATCCTGCCGCGCTCGAAGCAGTACTTACAAAGCGCACCGCGCTGGCTACAATCATTTATGCGAACAACGAAGTTGGATCCATCAACTCGATAGCAGAACTAGGGACAATCTGCCAGCAGGCCGGAGTTCCCTTTCACACCGACGCGACACAGGCGACCTGCTATCTTCCGATGCGGATCCCGGATCTACATGTTGACCTGCTATCCCTCGGGGCTCACAAATTCTATGGACCAAAGGGGATTGGGCTGCTTTATGTTCACCCCGGAATGGTCCTGGAACAATTGCTCCACGGTGGAAGCCAGGAGCACGGCATACGCCCGGGCACGGAAAACACTCCTCTTATCGTTGGCATGGCTGAAGCGTTGAACATAGCTTTCGAGGAACGTGATGAAACCGCCGAGAAGCTCAGGGGATTGTGCGCCAAGATCGTATCAACTGTTGCCGAGAAGATCCCGGCATCTACCCTGACTGGCCATCCGAGTAAGAGGCTCCCAAATCACGCATCCTTTGCCTTCAAAGGCCTCGAGAGCAACGCTCTCCTGGCTGCCCTCGATATACAGGGCTTTGCCTGTTCAGCAGGATCAGCCTGTAAGGTCGGCGATCCAGAACCATCGCGGGTGTTGACCGCGATGGGCTTTGATCGTGAATGGTCATTGGGATCGTTGCGCATCTCCCTCGGACGGGCGACGAACGAGCAGCAAGTCGATCGCTTCTGTCAAGTGCTGCCTGGCATCGTCAATCGTCTTCGCACAGCCGTTGGCTGGCAAACTCCGTGAATAGCAGAGAAAAGAGTGTCGCCATTGCGATGAGTGGTGGCGTCGACAGCTCGGTCGCTGCAGCTCTGCTTGCACGTAGTGGTGAAGCTGCCTTTGGCGTGATGCTGCGCCTGTGGAGCGCTGGACCAGCCCACTCCAATCGCTGCTGCACGCCAGCCGATGTGGAACGTGCTCGGAAAGTAGCTGCCCAGCTCGAGCTCCCGTTTTATGTTCTGGATGTCAAAGCGCAATTCAAAGACGTTGTTGTTGATCCATTTATTGATGGCTATGCGAATGGGGTGACGCCGAATCCCTGCATAGCCTGCAACCGCTCCATCCGCTGGCGGCTCCTGCTCGACCATGCCCTGGCATTGGGAGCCAGCCAGCTCGCAACGGGTCACTATGCGCGCGTACAACACCTAGATGGCTCGACTCGCTTGCTGCGTGGAGCTGATCACTCGAAAGATCAATCCTATGTTTTAAGTATCTTGAACCAAGAACAATTGATGCACGCCGTCTTCCCGCTCGGCGAGCTCACAAAGACTGATGTGAGAAGAATCGCGGGCGAGCTGGGCTTGCTGACCGCTGATAGACCCGAAAGCCAGGACCTGTGTTTCCTGGGTGAACAGGATTATCGCACCTTCCTCGAAGAACAGGGAGCTGGAGGGCTCACTCCCGGACCGATCCTAAATACCGAAGGCCAGACTCTCGGAAGCCATCAGGGACTTGCCAGGTACACCATCGGGCAGCGGAAGGGCATTGGAATTTCTTCCAGCGAGCCACTTTATGTGATTGAAAAGAGCCTGGCCGATAACGCCCTTGTCGTGGGGATTCGTGATCAACTGGGAAGTGCAGAATTCACAATCACCAATACAAACTGGATCTCTGGTACGATTCCCAAGAGCCATGACCTGGTGGTCAGAGTGCGCTACAGGGCCTGCGAAGTTCCGGCTGAGCTTAAAAGGCTGCCGGGTGAACGAGTGCATGTTAAGCTCGGCCAGACGCTCCCAGACATCACTCCAGGCCAACAAGCCGTCTTCTACAGTGGCGAGCTATGTCTTGGCGGGGGTATGATCCTGCCATGACCATCCAGGGAGCAGCTTTTGGACTGCTCATCGCGGTTATCCTGCCCGCCACACTGCATCTGCTGCGTGGTGGCAGCCTGAATCGTTTATTGCTCCTGATAGCGTCCGGTTGGATTGGATTCTTCAGTGGTCATTTCCTCGGCCAGTGGCTCAACTGGCACCTGCTTCGAATTGGAGTGATCAACCTCTTCCCCGCCCTCTTCGCCGAACTGCTGGCGCTGCTTCTGACGATCGTACTCGCTGGTCCTGAACGCTCCTCCTCGGGATTGAAACGAGGTACGCAACGCCGCAGACCTCGCAAGTAACCACTATGCTATAATTGCAGCACGATGAGCGAATCTGATTCCGCGAACCATCACGAACCGCCAAAACCAGGCCAGGAAGAAAAGCCCAAAGCAGGCCGCTCGACGATCTGGTTTGTGCTTGCCGCGATCCTGCTGCTCGTATTGGTGGTCGGGATCGTCTTCGCGGTAACAGCGATGGTCCGCAATCCACAGCAAACCGAAACGATTCGCGATATCGTAATTATCTTCGTCGCTGTCGAAGCATTGCTCATAGGCCTGGCGTTGATTGTGCTTGTGATCCAAATTGCCCGCCTGACCGATCTGCTTCGAAATGAAATTGGACCGATTCTCGAATCGACGAACGATACACTGGGGAATCTAAGGGGTACCTCCCGTTTCCTGAGCGAGAATATGGTCAAACCGGTTATCAAGGCCAATAGTTCTCTCGCCGCAGTCCGACGAATCGTTGAACTGCTTGGTTTCAGACGCAATCGAAATTAACAACCCTTTACAACAAGGAGAGTACGAGATGTCAGATCGAAATGGTGATTTCGGTGCTTTTATCTCAGGCTTCGTTATCGGTGGCTTGGTCGGGGCAGCGGTCGCTCTGCTTATGGCACCCCAATCCGGCGAAGATACCCGCACCCTGATTCGCGACAAGGGAATCGAACTCAAGGATAAAGTCGATCAAGCTTCGCAGGAAACTCGGGCAAAGGCTGAGGAAATGGCGAAGGAAGCCCGAATGAAAGCAGAAGATCTTCAGAAGCGCGGTCAGGTTATTCTTGAAGAACAGAAGACACGGATTGAAAAGGCAGTCGAAACTGGGAAGAAAGCTGCCAAGCGCAAGCGGGACGAGATCAGCGATAGCTGAATTTACTCAATTTAAACCGTCGATTATGAAAAAGAATGCGCTCGATTGCGAGCGCATTCTGCTGTTAACTACCAAGCTTAATGTACAAAGATCAGGAATTGAGTTCAGCCAGTGCAAGCGGTAAGAAATCAGCAACATCGCCCGCCATGACCCCGGCCGTGGTCTGGTGCCATTCTCCTGCCATTTCGCCGGCCCTACCGTGTAAATATGCCCCCAGAACCGCCGCGAAAAAGGGTTCGACCCCCTGCCCAAGCAATCCGGCAACAGCCCCGGCCAATACGTCCCCCGTACCAGCATGCGCCAGGGCTGAGGTGGCGAACGGAATCAGCGCCATTCGGTCATCGGGTGCCGCGACGATGGTGTATGCCCCTTTCAATATAACGATATGTCCCCATTCCAGTGCATATTTGGCAGCGACCTGCAGCCGGTCCGCCTGTATCGCCTCGACCTCCAGACCCGTGAGTACAGCCATCTCCCCTGGATGAGGGGTTAGGATGGAATGATGCGGCAGGCGCTCTTGCCATCCATCCAGTTCGACCAGTAATTTCAATCCATCAGCATCGACAACGCATGGCGGAAGCTTGGTTTGCGCATGTGGCTCATTTGCCGGAATGAATCCTATTCCAGCTCGCCCATAATTTTTACTGGCCAGCAGCCGATCGAGAAATGCCCCCGTCGTAGGCTCGGTGCCGAAACCCGGCCCTATCAGCAAGGCAGTTTTCTTCTCGAGACCAGCTCGCAGCACCTCTGCTGCGCTCTCCGCAATAACACCCGTTTCTTCGGGCAAAATCAGCCAAGTTGCTTCGGGGAGAGCGCCGATCAGACCAGAGTATATTTCCTTTATACTTGCCAGAGTCACCAAGCCAGCGCCGACGCGGTAGGCGGCAGTCCCTGCCAATGCTACTGCGCCCGGGAAATTGACCGACCCAGCCGCTACAACTACCTGCCCGAAAGTACCTTTATGGGAATTTCGCGGCCGCGCTGGCACCAGGGGTGCAACGAATGCAGCGTCGGCTAAATCAAGCTTAACTGCGCTCAGTTCATCCTGGTCCGGATCGAGGCTAATATCTCCAACAACCAGGTCGCCGACGTGTGCTGCCCCGGGAAACACGAACTGGCCTGCTTTAGCCGCAGCCAGCGTCACGGTCAGGTCGGCGGAAAGCGCCTCAGGAGCGATCTCGCCGGTATCGCAATCTAGGCCGGAAGGACAATCCACGGCGACGATGACGGGTAGCCGCTTGCGTTTTCCGAGCTCACCCTGCGCTCGCTCAAGCACTTCCTTAGGCGTTCCTTTCAAGGGAAGCTTGAAGC
>Ga0307423_1000424_pt1 | contig 28546 bp, 23 predicted proteins | sample SalMarWE160310MG_FD_202154 | JGI IMG/M metagenome (GOLD analysis project Ga0307423, IMG submission 202154) | Salt marsh sediment microbial communities from the Plum Island Ecosystem LTER, Massachusetts, United States - WE1603-10 | ecosystem: Environmental > Aquatic > Marine > Intertidal zone >... | reverse complement strand
TCGATACGCTCTATGCAATCCAGCATCACGGCTTCGTATAAAGCCCGCTTGTCCTTGAAATGAAAATAGAGCCCGCCCTTGGTGAGTCCGGCCAGGGCGGCCACGTCGTCCATGCGGGTCTTTTGGTATCCGCTTTTGTTGAAAAGCTTGTGGGCCGCTTCCAGGATGGCGGCGCGGCGCACGGCCTCGGGCAGCTTTTGGTGTTTGGTTTTTTGCTTGGCCGAAGACATGGTCACCTCCCCAATTCATAAAATACCGACTGGTCGGTATTTTTGCAAGCATAATTGGATTTCCTATTGGGCCGGCAATTTAACATGCCATTTTAATTGACCTATCATGGAGAAGGCCCTGGTTGCTTTTTTGTACGGATTGCATACCTGTTTATTGAAATTTGCGATCATTAGCTGCCATGGCCATGCCGGTCTAACGGTTTACCATGACCCCAATATCCCGGTTTACCCGGATAGACAATCCCCAGTAAAACAAGCTAAGGTATGCCAAGCCTCCGGATCAGGGGGCGGGAGGGCGGACTCATATGAGAACAACGAAATACTGGCTTTTTGCGGCTTCAATAATACTAACTGCGGCACTGCTCTGCCCGACGGCCCATGCGGAGAGCTATCTGGTTTGCGAGGATAAGAATGGGGTGTGCCCCAAATGTGATCTCAAAAGGAAGATTGAATGCTGGGGCGCAATACCGATAGGGCCGCCTACCGAGGCGATTTATCAGTGCGGAAAAATTTCCGTCGGGGCCACCAGCGGCGGCTCTGAGTCTCTCTATTGCTATCCCGATGCTTGTTGGCAAAAACACAAGGATTATTGGCCGCTCTACCAAAACATGTGCAACACGATGTACAGGGATTGCTGCCAGCGCACCAGCAGCGGTAAATGCAGCGTATTTTACAAGCATCCGGTCACCGGAAACAAATACGGCTATCCCCAGGGCTACCGCCCCCCCGGGCAATAGCCTCTAGGGCATACTGGCTGAAAATGATTAAATGTATGAAAAACAACGCCTAACCGGTGGCGCGGGCTGGCGGGGAGGAACAGCAAGTTAGGGTTTAGACATTGGAACGCAGGTTGCCCATTTGGATCATGGGTTTGCTCTGCCCGGTTTCCTTGTCCTTGACCATGACTTCGCGGGCGGAGAAGGGGCCTTCGTTGTGGTCCAGAAGCCGGCTGGCCCGGGGGCCGCGTATTTCCGTGGTGGTGCCGGCCGAGGTGCGCACGTTCAGCCAAACCGCGCCCGCGGGCAAAACCGCCTCCATCTCGACCAGCTTCTCGCTGTTGCGCTGCATCTCGTACTCGAGCTCTTCCAGGCGGAGCTGGCCGGCCACCACGCCCTCCTTGAGGGTCTCGCGCATGGGCTTGAGCATGCCCACCTGGCTCATGAGGACTTCGCGGTTGGCGCTTTGGGCCGGGTCTTTGAGCGCCGCTATCAAACCGCGCAGGTCCTCTTCGGTGGTGGAGAGCTCCTCGTCCTGGGCCTTGACCGCTTCCTGCAGGTCGCCTATTTCCTTCTCGATATCTTTGAGGCGCTTGCGCACCGCATAGACCTGTTGCTCGAACTCGGGGCGCACGCCCAGGCGGATCTTGGTGCCGCCCTTGCCGGTGGATACGATCTCGCTTACGGTCACGCCTTTCACCGCGGCGATCCGGCTGTTTACCACCCGTCCCTCGTGGGCGGTCACCACCACCTTGCCCTCGCACTCAATGTCGCACTGGACGATCTCGTTTTCCACCACCAGATCGCCCTTGCACGTTATCTTAGAGTCGCGGGCGAAACGGGCCACCACCTTGCCGCCCACATTCACCTGGGCCCCCATGAGGCCGCCCTTGGACACCATATTGTCGCGCACCTCCACGGTGCTGCGGGGTTCCAGCTCACCCACTTCCAGCTCGTAGCAGCGCACCTTGAAATCCGAGAGCACCGCGCCTTCTACTTTGACCACGCCGGGGAAATCCACATGGCCGCTTGCGAAATCGACATCGCCTTTTACCTCGAAAACCTCGCGGATTTCAAAATGATCCTCGTCGCGGCGGATCACCATGCCCTGGGCGGCGGCCACCGCCACCCGTCCGTCCTGCTCGAAGGTCACTCCATGGCCCTTCTGGAACTTCAACATGCGCGGTTTGGGTGGATCAATTTGTTCGCCGCGCACCGTAACCCCCGGCTGGCCGGGCACCGCCGGCGTCAACACCGCCAAGGGAGTCCCCACCACCACCACCGGCAAGGGTCCCTTGTCGCGGAAATCGATGTGCCCGCCTTTTATCTCGCGGCCCACCCGGTTGGTCTCAATCTCCACCTTCAGTTGGATGGAGGCGTCCTGGCCCTCCTTGGGGGCCTGCCCTAGGGCCACCACCTGGCCTTCCACGCTTTGGCCCTTGATAAGCCTGTCAACCGCCTCACGCAGAGCCTGGGGCTGGATGCCGTGCTTTATGCCCTCGTCGCGCAAAAGCTTGACGATTTGGCGTTGCAGCGCGGCTTGGTCCAGAGGTCCCTGGCACTTGCCGGATAAGCGCGCACTGAGGCCGTCGGCTGCGACCTCGATATCCAGACGGACGGTTTGGCCTTGTTCTGGGGTATTTTGCGGTGAATCAGGACTCATTCGATCATGCCATGCGTGAATTACAATGTATTTGGCTATGCCACCGGCTCACTGTAGCAAAAGTGTAAGCTGTTTGTCGAGCTTTCCCGCGCTCATGACGGGTTGCCCAGCAACCCGCCGCCGCCACTGGCGAAAATCCCCGCCACGCAGCCGGTGATGAGCGTGGCCAGGGTTGCGGCCCACAGGGCCTTTAAACCCAAACGGGAAAGCTCGCCCAGGCGAGCGGGGGCCAAGGCCCCGTAGCCGCCCACAAAGATGGCCACCGCGCCCACATGGGCGAAACCGCACAAGGCATAGGAGGCCAAAAGCGCACTGCGCGCGTAAACCATGCTTCCCTGCCTCATGATCTCGCCCAATTTCACATAAGCCGGGATCTCGGTGACCAGAACCCTTTCCCCCAAGAGCGCCGCCACCTGCCCGGCATCGGCCGGAGGCACCCCCATGGCCACGGCCAGAGGCCAGGCCGCGTAGCTCAAGATGCCGGAAATACTCAACCCTTCAAAACCGGCCAGCCCTCCCAGCCAGCCCACGATGCCGTTGGCCAAGGAAACCAGGCTGAGGAAACTTATGAGCAGCGCCACGATGCCCACCAAAAGCTTGACCCCGTCCATGGAGCCCTGGGTGACCGCCTCCATGTAGCCGCCATAGCGCCCCGCCTCGGGGTCCACCGCCCGGCCGGCGGTGACCGGCTGGCCGGTCTCGGGCTCCATGAGCTTGGCCACCACGATGGCCGCCGGCGCGCTGATGACCGAGGCGCTGACCAGATGGCCCGCGATGTTGGGAAACACCCCGCGCAGGGTGGCCACGTACACCCCCAAGGTGGTGGAGGCCACCGTGGCCATGCAAGCGGTCAAAAGGCAGAAGAACTCGGAGCGGGTGAGCTCCGGCAGAAAAGGCCGCACCATGCCGGCCGATTCCACGCCCACGAAGATATTGGAGGCCACACCCAGGGACTCGGCCCCGCTGGCGCCCAGGGTACGCACGAAAAGCCGCGCGAACAGGCTCACCACCTTTTGCATGATGCCGGCCTGGTACAGAAGCGCGGTGAGCGCCATGAAGAAGATCACCGTGGGCAGGGCCTGAATCCCCAGGATGAAGCCCAGGGATCCCTCCTGGCCCGGCCCGATGGCCAAGGGGCCGAACACGAACTTGATGCCCGCCTGGGCGTGATCCAAAAGCGCCACCAGGGCCCGGTTCAGCCACAGAAGGCCCACGCGCCCGGCGGGCACGGTGAAAACCAAGGCGCCCATGGCCAGCATGATGCCCAATCCCCAAAACACGGTGGCCAGGCGGACTTGGCGGCGGTTGCGGCCGGTCAGCCAGGCCAAGGCGCAGATAGCCACCAGCCCGCCCGCGCTTACGAGATTGTAATATAAAGGGGCCTCTTGCAATATTTACTCCCGGTTAGGGGCGGTGGGCATCATAACACGGCCGGGGTCCGGATGGATAGGTTCCGTCCGGGACCGGGCCGGCGCTTAGCGGTCTTCTACTGACAGGGCTTGAACTCCACCTTGAGCTTGTAGGCATGGCTTAATGCCTTGTAGCCCAGGTCCTTGCCCACGTAGCAGCCGCAGTCCCGGAATTCCTTGCCCATGGCGCGCCACTGGCGATAGCTGCAAGCTTCGGGATGCACCGAGATGGTGACCGGGCCGCCGGCCTTCACCTTCCAGGAATAGGAGTTCTCATCATAGTCGCGCACCCCGGGATAATACCTGCCGCCGGCCACCCAGCCCTTCAAGCCCACCTCCGGCGGGCTGGAGAGTACGGCCCGCGAACGCCAGCGGCAGGCCCCGTATTCGTGGTTAGCGAATTGGTTCTTGCCGGAGACGCCCATGGTTATGCGCAGGGTGCCGGGGCCGGGCAGCTGCACAATGTGGCTGGCCACCACCGGCCAGGCCTTGTCATTGGCAAAGCTGGCCTGGGTTTGCGGCGAGGCGCCGCTGAAGGTATTGAGCACCTGGTAGTCGCAGGGCCCCTTCTTGACCTGCGGCGCGGGCCGGGGCGCCGGCGGCGGGGACGCGGCCGGGGCGCGGGCCGGTTTCTCCTCCTCCTCCACCAGGATGGCCAAGGGCTCGCTCCAGGGCGAGGATGAGCCCGCCTGGTCGTCCACCATGGCCAGGAATTCATATACGCCCGGCTTGGTCACCCGGCTCTTCCAGCTTATGTTGACCGCGCGGCCCTGCATGGCCACCTTGGTCTCTTTGAATACGCCGCCGTCCGGCGACTTGATGCGTATGTGCAGCGCAAAAGGCCCCTTGCCGCCCACCACCGCCGCCTTGATCAGGACTTTGCCGTCCATGGCGCGCAGGGGATCGGCGCAGGAGAGCTCCACCTTGGGCCCGGCCGGGGGCTTGGCCTCCTCGGGCTGGCCCACCTGGGCCGTGAGCACGAACTCGCCGTGCAAGTGCGGCAGGCCCGGTGTGTCGCTGACCAGCTTGAGCTTGATTCTCACCTCGGCCTTGCCCGCGGCGTCCTTGGCCGGGGTTAGCTTGACGCTGCGCTCCAAATAGCGCCATTTCCGGCGGTCGGAGTTGGACATGTAGAAATCCCGGCGGCCCGGCTCCAGGCCCTCCAGGGACCAGCCCTTGGCCTGGTTATAGGCCGTCTCCATGGTGGACAGGGCCAAGCCGGTGTTGATGAGCTCCACCGTGTGCTCCTTGGCGTAGAGCCGCATGGCCGCAAAGCCCCCCCGCTTGCCCCACACGTCATAGAGGCTCTCGGCCTTGGGGTCCAGGCCCTGCCACATGCCGTATTCGCGGGCGATATTGATTTCAAACTCGGCGCTCGCCTCCGGCGAAACCTTTTCATTGAAGCGCTCCACCTTGACCGCCTGGCCGGCGGGGGTGAGCGTCAGGGGGCGGCCGTTTATGAGCACCCGGAAGGGATTCAGCGGCGGGATGTAAAGCCCGGCCCGGCTTTTGAGGCTAATATCCTGCACAATGGCGGCGATTCCCTGGCTCTCCTTGAAATCATGATACAGATGAGCCAAGAGCAGCCCGCTGATGTCGCCCCAGCCCGCCGTGGTGTTCCAGCCGCAGCCCACGCCCTTGGTCTCGCTGAGGAAACGGCTCACCGCCGAGCGGAGCATCTCCTGGCCGGAATACTTGTAGGCGATGGTCTCCCGGGTGAGCCCCCGGAAGGGGCTGATAAAGGGCACCGGGCCGTCGCGGAACAGGTAGCAGGCGCTGCCCGGCTCGTAGAATTTCCTTATGGCCATGTCGTTGATGGGATCGAAGATCACCGCGTTTATGGCCCAGCCTGCGGTGGCGGCGAAAACCTGGCGCGCCACATCGGCCACCAGGGCGGCGATGGCCGCCGGCGGCACCGCCATGGATACCGCGGTGGCGGCGGTCTCCAGGGCCGCGGCGCCGGGTCCGCCCTCCTGGTAGGCGTTTATGATGTTCACCACGTCCCAGGCCAAGAGGACGCGGCCGGTTCTAGTGGAAAAGGCCTCTGTCAGCGCTTTCTTGAGGCTTAGCGCGCGCTCGGCCCCGCCCAAGCGCTCCAGGCGGCCGGTCTTGGACAGATCGTCCAGATATTTCACGTCCCCGCTCATCTTGCTAAGGCGCATCTCCACGGTGTCGGCGAACTTGGCCAGCTTTTTCCCCACCTCCTCATCGCTTTTCACGTTGAAATGGATCTTCAAGAGCTCCATCTGCTCGGCGGGCGGCTTCTTCTTGATGTTGAGCAGTAAATCGGCCAGCTTCTGCTCCTCGGGCGGCACCTTGAGTTCGCTAAGCCGGGCGCCCCACTGCTCCTCCAGGCCCGGCACCAGCCAGCGCTGGGTGTTGTTCAGGTATTTGGCCGCGGCCTGGGCCCGGCCCTGCACCGTGCCCTTGCCCGCCTTGTTCAGCATGCTAAGGCTCTCGTCCACAAAGGCGCTGGGGTTGGTGAGCTGGCTGGGCACCTTGCCATGGGTCACCCGCCAGAAATTCTCGGTGGGCTCCTGCAAGACGTTCAGGCCCACCACCTTGCCCGAGGCGTCCTTCACCGCCTTCCATTTGAAGCAGGCGTTGCCGCCCCCGCTCTTGTTGGCGTAGTCCAGGATGAACCTCTCGCCGGTGGGGCCGCTGAACAGCTCGTCCCAATTCTGCACCCGCGAGTTTATGACCTTCACCTCATGGCTGCCGGCCCCGGGCAGGGTCTTGAGGCCCTTCTGCTTGGCCGCGTCCTCCAGCGCCGTCTGGTAGCGCCGGTCCACCTTGGCCTGCACCTTCCTGGCCAGCTCCTTCTCCACCTTGGGGTCGGGGTGGCCCAAGGTGAAGTCGATGTCGGACCCCTTGCCCGCGGTGCCGTTAAGCCAGGAGCCTGCCCCCATCCCGCGCAAGAGTTCCAGGGTCTTTTCCAACTCTTTGGGGTCGGGATAGGTCTCGAGCAGGGTTTCCTGGATAGCCTGCTCCAGCCACTTACGCTTGAAGTCAATCGGTACGTCCAGGCTAAAGGCCGGCAGGGTCAGGGAAAGCAGCAGAACAGAGGCTAACAGGATTTGGGCGGGCAGACGGAACCAGGCAAGGGAGCCAAGGCGGCGCGGCACGGTGATCCTCCATATGCAGGGGGGAAGGCGCGGGTTAACCAGGGCGGGGCCTGACCATTATAGCAAAATGGGAGCCGCCTGTGGCACTGGGGCACCTGCGCCGGAAACAAGATTATACCCGCAATTGGTTGCCAGAGAAGAGAGCAGGGCAGGCTGACTCTTGCCCGCGCTGCCCAATCCAATGTCGGCAACTTTTTCTGAAGAGCCAAATACAACCGATGGAACCCTCGACGAAATGGCTTTTCTGGGGGAAGGGGGGATTTGGGGCCCCCCGGGGAAAAAACTGCTGACTGAACCGCCCTGGTTCCTGACCACCTCCCAAACCCGCTCAAACAACAGTACCCTCCATATCAACTTCCCCTTAACTCCCCACACTATTAAGCACTGCCCCGCTTGCCAGCGGGGCCCTTGGGTGGTATCAACTGCCCCATGATCGCGCTTCATCAAATACACAAGACCTACGGCCGCCAAGAGATTCTCAAAGGGGTGAGCCTGCAGGTTGGTCCCGGCGAGCGTTTGGGCCTGGTGGGGCCCAACGGGGCCGGGAAATCCACCCTCTTGGGCCTGTTTTTGGGCGAAGTGGAGCCGGACAAGGGCGAGGTGTTCAAAGCTAGAGGCCTGCGCGTGGGCTATCTGCCCCAGGAGCTTTTGTCCCTCACCGGCCAGACCGTGCTGGAACTGGCCATGGACACCGGCGACCGCCTGGGCGAGGTGGAGGCCGAGTTGCGCCAGGTGCATAGCGATTTGGCCGGCGGGCCGGACGAGGAAGAGACCGCCGAGCTTCTGGCCCGCCAAGGCCAGCTCATGACCCTGTTCGAAGGCTTCGGCGGCTATGACCTGGAAGCGCGGGCCAGCAAGGTGCTTTCCGGCCTGGGGTTTACTCAGGAGCAGTTCAACCAGGACGTGGCCACCCTTTCCGGCGGCTGGCTCATGCGCGCGGCCTTGGCCCGCATCCTGTTGTCCGCGCCGGACATAATCCTTTTGGACGAGCCCACCAACCACCTGGACCTGGAGTCCCTGCTCTGGCTGGAAGGCCAGCTCACCACCAGCCCGTCCGCCCTGGTTTTGGTGAGTCACGACCGGGTGTTTTTGGACAAGGTGGTGAACCGCATCGTGGAGTTGGATCGTGGCCAGCTCTATGTGTATGGCGGCAATTTCTCGGAATATGAAGCCCAGCGCGAGTCGCGGCGCAAGGCCCAGGAAAAAGCCTATTACGCCCAACAGGATCGCATCCGCGAAATACAGAACTTCATAGAACGCAACCGCTCGCGCAAGTCCAGCGCCAAGCAGGTGCAGGCGCGCCTCAAGGCCCTGGCGGGCATGGAAAAGCTGGAGTTGCCCCAGCGCGACGAGGCGATTCATTTTGAGTTGCCCGAGCCCGACCGCTCGGCCCAGGTGGTGGTGGAGCTGGAGGACGTGGCCATGGGCTACGACGGCAACACGGTCTACCAGGGGCTGAATTTTTCGGTGCAGCGCGGCGACCGCTTGGCACTTTTGGGCCGCAACGGTCAAGGCAAGTCCACTCTCTTGAAGCTCTTGGCCGGGCTGGTGCACCCGCAGAGCGGGCGGCGCCTGGTAGGCGGCCGGGTCAAGATGGGGGTGTTTTCCCAACACGCCCTGGAAGACCTGCACCCCGGCAACACGGTCCTGGAAGAGCTGGGCACTGTGTGCGGGCTCATGCCGCTCTCCCGCCAGCGTTCGCTTTTGGGCACATTTCTATTCAGGGGCGACGAGGTATTCAAAAAGGTGAGCGTGCTCTCCGGCGGCGAGCGCTCCCGCCTGGTGATCGCCAAGCTTTTGAACACCGCGCCCAATTTCCTGCTTTTGGACGAGCCCACCAACCACCTGGATATCGGCTCGCGCCGGGTGCTGGAAAAGGCCCTGGATGAATACCAAGGCACCATCGTGCTGATTTCCCACGACCGCCACCTGATAAACACCGTGGCCAACAAGGTGGCCTATGTGGCCGGCGGGCAGGTTACGGTATGCCCGGGCAATTATGACGACTTCTTCCGCTTGTGGCGTACGAAGCTCCTGGCCGAGACCGCGGATGAGCCAGCGCCGCTGGAGTGCGCCGCCCCTGCACCGCTCGAGCCCCAGGCTGGGAGGAACGGGGCTTCCGCCAGCGGGCGCAAGACCGCCGAGGAAAAGCGGGCCCAGGCCGAAGCGCGGAACCGGCTCTACAAAAGGATCAAGCCGCTCAAGGACAAGTTCAGCAAGGTGGAGGCCGAATTGGAGGAGGCCACCGCGGCCTTGGATAAGTTGGTGGCCCAGATGGTGGAGCCGGAGGCCTACAACGACCCGGAGCGCTGGACCGCTCTGTCCAAGGACCACGATGCGGCCAAGGTGCGCCTGAAGAAGATCACCGAGCGTTGGGAGGAGCTGGCCTTAAAGCTGGAAGAGGCCCAGGATATCTAACCCAAATTAACTGAATATTTCCGCAAGAATGATATGTTAGTATTTCTAAGGAAATAAAAGGCAATTAAGCCTTTGAGTGCGGCCCAACCGCGTGACAGAGAGCGCCGGGGGCATCAAAAAACTAAATGTGAGGTGAAGCGCGGCGGCTGCCGCATAATCTGGGTTCAAATAGTTAAATGTGTTTTGCACGCCAATTGGCGCGCATCGGTTTCTATATAGACAGAAACAAACAACTCCGCGCTTTACGCAGATACATCAATTTATTGTTGGCTGCACAAATCTATGAAACTGCGAAGGTTCGAAAAAGAAGATTGGAAAGCAATTAAAACTATATATAATCTCTCAAAACCAGATGAAATGAGAGGTTCTGTTGATCTTCGTGCTTTGATTCCAATAGAAAAAGACGAGAAAGGGATTGCATTATTTAAAGAGTCTCAGATTTTTGTTGTGGAAGAACACAAAACAATATTAGGATTTGGAGGGCATAAAGACAGCTATATCTCATGGTTATTCGTTCACCCCGCTCAGCGGAGAAGGGGTGTTGCATATATGATTCTTGACCATATTTTGAACGAGCTGACCGGTACAATAAAACTTAATGTCGGAAAGCATAATAAAGCCGCAAAATCACTTTATGCAAAATTCGGATTCAAGATTGAACGTGAATTCACCGGCAATTTCAATGGTTACAAGTCAGAAGCTTTGACAATGTCTTTACATAAAACCAGCTAACAAACCATAAAAACTGACTATGGATTATGCCCGTGGTTATTACTTTTTGCTCGACCTGCTTTATAAGCTTTTCGGCGGAATGGCCAGCCTTAGTTGGACCTAGCCGAGGTGAAGCGCGGCGGCTGCCGCATAATTTGGGAAAAACCGTGTTGCACCGGGCCCGCTAAAACTTTTTCAAGGGAGATACTCATGCTCAAACTACGCAAAATATCGCAAGTCCTAATCATCCTATTGTTGACCCTGGCCTTTGCACCCTCTGTGTGCGCAGGCTCCAAAAACTTCATCAAAGTAGTCAACAATTGCAATAACACCATGTGGATTTATTACAAGTGCTACACCGACACCCCTTGGGAGAGTAATGCCTGCCCCAGCAAAAACACCAAGACAACCATCTCACCAAATTCGTCCTACACGCATCAATACGAATACAACCCCGTCATGACCTGCCAAAATATTTATGTTTCTTACGGCCGCAACGACCGAAGCTGCGATAGCTGCACCAAGACCTTGAAGGCGGGTTTTGACAAGGCGATGCCAAAGATACTCAGTATTCAAGGAAATTGCCAGGGTGGCAGCATGGACTTCATTATGACGCCCATCGGAGGCAGCGTTATCCCGTGAGCCGGCTCCATGCCGGAGCGCAATGAAAGGGCCGGATGACGCCCCCCCCCCGCCACCAACAATGGGGGGCGCTAGATAGCCGATCAGAAGCGGGCCGAGGCCGAGGCGCGCAACAAACCTTACAAAAAGATCAAGCCGCTCAAGGACAAGCGGGCCAAGCTGGAGGCCGGGGTGGATGAGGCCACTGCTGCTCTGGACGTCCTGGTGGCCCAGATGGTGGAGCCTGAAGCCTACAATGACCCAGAGCGCTGGACAGCGCTTTCCAAGGACCACGACGTGGCCAAGGCACACCTGGGAAAGCTCACCGAACGATGGGAGGAGCTGGCCTTGAAGCTGGAAGAGGCGCAGGAAATGAGCCAGCAAGCCTAGCGGAATGCCTCAGCGGCCGGGGGAAGGCGCGATCATGGCCAAGAAAAAAGAAACCCCCAAAAGACAGAGTGTCAGGAAAGCCCTGATCCTGATTTCCTTCCTGCTTTTCCCCGTGACCATATATTACTTCTCGCCGGTTTTGATCGTGGAGGCGGCCCGCTTGGGCATCATAAACGGCAGCTTCATCATGTTCGCGCTGATTTTGGCGGCGTCGCTGGTGTTGGGCCGGGGCTTTTGCGGCTGGGTCTGCCCCGGCGGCGGGTTGGCCGAGATCTGCGCCCTGGCGCGCGATAAAGAGGCCCCCGGCGGCCGGCTGAACTGGATCAAGTACTTTCTATGGGCGCCCTGGATCGGGGTGATAATCTATTTTGCCGCCGCGGCTGGGGGTTATCGCCGGATCGCTCCCCTCTACGGCACCTGGCACGGCATCTCCGTGCACGACCCGGAGAGCTACATCGTATATTTCTTCTTCGTGGCGCTCATCGCCCTCCTGGCCTGGTTCCCGGGCAGGCGCGGTTTCTGCCACTACGTGTGCTGGATGGCGCCCTTCATGATTATCGGCGATTGGCTGCGCCATAAAACGGGATGGCCCGCATTGCAGCTTCAAGCTGACAAGGAGCAGTGCCTGGAATGCGGTAAATGCGCCGGCAACTGCCCCATGAGCCTGGACGTGCCCAAGATGGTGGCTTCGGGAGACATGCATCACAGCGAGTGCATCCTCTGCGGCACCTGCGTGGACAACTGCGCCAATGCCACCATCCGGTTCGCCTGGCACAGCGGCCAGGGAAAAGACCCGCGCTAGGGCGGCGACAGGCAACGCGGCGGCGCGGCCTTTTGCGAGAGGGGCGCGCGGTGGAGCCGCTACCAGGTTAATATATTGTTTTTAATATGCTTTTAGCTGATCAGCAACCGCCTACAAAACACTAGAAAAGTGGACAAGTGTGGACAAGGCAGGCTCTTTGCTATTCCACCAATAACCCCTTAATCCATGCCCAAAGCGCGCTCAAGTTGAATTGCCTCAGCTTCCAACTCCGCCCGGCGCTGGTCATCAAGGTCGGGCTGGGCAAGCTCACGGCGCAGTGATTCCAATCGGCGCTCAGCTCTATAATCGGCGCAGGTCACATTAGGTTCATAGGACATGATAATCTCCAAAGGCGCTTTTCCTTTTATGTACCATTGCGAACGACTTCAGCCAAGTCCGCCCTCGTAGTTGCCCTCGCCTCCTTGACAGCGCCATCCAGGCCCGGTCATATTGAGCTCATGTCAACTCATGAACAAAGACCAGCGGCTTTCAGCTATGAACGCCTAGCCGGAGCGGCCATAGGTACTATGTGCGGCGATGCATTGGGCATGCCGGTGGAAGGCTGGAGTGCCCAGGCCATCAAGCAGCGATTCGGCCGTTTGGATACGATGCTGCCTGGACGGCTGCCCGCCGGCTTCTACACTGATGATAGTCAGATGATGGTTGCTATTTTAGAGACGCTGGCCCAAAAGGGACGCCTGGACGGCCCTTGGCTGGCCCAGCGTTTCATGAGTGGTTTTGAGCCCTGGCGGGGTTATGGTGGGCGCATTTTGGGCGTTATGGAGCGCCTAGCCGAAAACGCGGCTTGGGATCAGGCTGGCACCGAGTCTTTCGGCAACGGCGGGGCAATGCGGGTGGGAATTGTGGGCGCATTTTACGCTGACGATTTGAAAGCTTGCGAACAAGCGGCCCTTGACCAATGCCGCATTACCCATTTCCACCCTCAAGGATTGGCCGGTGCCGTTTCCCAGGCACTGGCCGTCAGCCTTGCCTGTCAATTTGGGGCCCAAGGTCGTAAGCCAGATCCAAGTATTTTTATATTGAAGATCGCAAACGAGGTGGAAAACATAGATTCACACACTGCAAACCGTATTAGAGCAATGCCAATATTACCATGCGGTAACGAGTCAGGTGTCATAGAAACCTTAAGTGGAGCTTATTCCTGCAGCGTAACCGCCGCCGAGGCGGTGCCCCCCGCCCTGGGGGCGTTTCTGGCGTCAAACAGCGCCGAGCAGGCTATAGTTATGTCGGTTGGCTTGGGTGGGGACACCGACACCATAGGAGCCATGGCCGGTGCTTTGGCAGGTGCCTATTGGGGGTTGGATGCCTTGCCCGATGCCTGGCTTCAGACTCTAGAAAATGGTGCTCGCGGACGTGATTATGTGATGGATTTATGCCGCGTCGCGCTTTTGGCAAAAACCGGTTGACTAATTACGTCTCCACTGATAAACAATCGCTTGCACGAAAAAAGGGCTGCTAGCTCAACTGGCAGAGCAACGGACTCTTAATCCGTAGGTTCAGTGTTCGATCCACTGGCAGCCCACCAATAAATTTAAAAGGTTTTCAGCCTTTTATACCTGATCCGGCAGCCATCAATTGGTTGCCGGATCAGGCCGTTTTAGGGCATTTTTCGGCCTATTTTGGAACAAAACCGGAACACTTCCCTGGAACAATCCATATTAAAAAGCTCCTTCGCAAGGCAATTCCGAGCACCCGATCCTTTAATGGGGGTGGGACCGAGCACTGGTTCTTGTCCGTGGGGTGCTTGGTTCCAATGTTCCTGTCAGGCACTATTATTAATGTCGCCTAATTTGAATTCCACCGTGTGAGGATGGCACTCATTTATTACAAAATATCATTAGATATATATGGTACTTGCCAGCCTTGTCCGCGCCATTTCAAAGTTACTTTTAAATCAGGTGAAGCTCACAGCCCTACAATCGGGTTAGCGGTCAAATATTCAAAAAATAATATGCCGAAACCTTACTTGATAGCTATAATTTTATACTAACTAGTAATAGTATTTTTTGCTATTATGTAATATCGGCTTGGTGTTATAGTACTTAATAATCTTTCCCGCATTTTAAAATAGCCTGCCCCAAGGCTTTATACAACCTGCCCCCAAAACCAAATAAAAATCAGCACTTATTTAACTAAGTGCTGGTGTTCCTGTTAGTGTCTGAAATCATGGCATCAATAAGGAGTGTCAAGATGAAGAACTTTAAACTCGGAACCAAGCTATTAGTTTTCTTTTTAGCGGTAGGAATAATACCTTTCGCGGTGATGGGATTTCTTGCATTATTTGAATCAAGCCAGGCTCTTAAGAACAGCGCCTTCAACCAATTGGTATCCATCCGTGAGATAAAGGGTTCGGCGGTAAAACGCTACTTTGAATCAATAGAAAATCAAATAGTTACTTTCTCTGAAGACCGGATGATTGTGCAGGCTATGCAACAGTTTGCGCAATATTTCCCTGCGGTGAAGACCCACCTGAAATTGGATCAAGCCAAATCTGAGAAAATCCGCAATAGTGTTGCCGCGTACTATAAAGATCAGTTTGGAGCCGAATTCCGAAAGCAAAATCAAGGAAGGGACCCTAAAGCGGAAGAGATAGTGCCAAAGCTGGATCAGGATTCTCTGGTCATGCAATACCTTTACATAAGCACTAATAAGAACCCACTGGGCTCAAAGGACGAACTGGTTGCGGCCGAGGATGGCAGCGACTATTCCAAGCTACATAAACTGGTACACCCTGTCATACGGAACTATCTAAAAAAATTCGGTTATTATGACATTTTCCTGGTTGAACCAAAGCATGGCGACATCGTCTATTCGGTGTTTAAGGAGTTGGACTACTCTACCAGCCTGTTGGATGGACCCTATGCCAAGACGAACTTTGGCGAGTGCTTTAGGCTCGCCTTAGAAGCGGGCAAAAGCGGCAAAGCCGATGCGGTGGTGTTGGTCGATTACAAGCGCTATGGTCCATCTTACGATGCGCCAGCCGGCTTCATTGCCTCGCCTATTATCGATAAAGGCCAGCTTTTAGGTGTTGCCATGTTCCAGATGCCCATTGATCGGCTGAACGCCATTATGAATGAGCGGGCCGGTATGGGCAAAACCGGTGAGACCTATCTAGTGGGACCGGATAAATTGATGCGTTCGGATTCCTTTCTTGATCCCAAAAACCATTCGGTGAAGGCTTCCTTTGCCGACCCCAGCAAAGGCAGGGTGAACACCAAAGCTTCCCGGCTTGCTCTATCTGGCAAAACCGACCAGCAAATCATTATCGATTATAACGGCAACCCGGTGCTTTCTGCCTTCACGCCAATAAAAGTGGGCGATTTAACCTGGGGCCTTCTGGCAGAAATAGATGAATCCGAGGCTTTTGCCCCGGTCACCGCAATGGAATACATGCTGGTCATCATCGCCCTGGTGGGAACCGCGGCTATTATCGTGGTTTCGCTTTTGATCGGCCGTTCCATCTCCAAACCCATCAACCGGGTGGTGCAGGGTCTGACCGATGGCGCCGAACAAGTGGCTTCGGCGGCCAATCAAGTCTCTTCGGCAAGTCAGAGTCTGGCGGGGGGATCCTCCCAACAAGCGGCTTCGCTGGAGGAAACCAGCGCTTCCATAGAAGAACTGGCTTCCATGTCCAGCCAAAATAACGATAATGCCCAACAAGCTGACAGCCTCATGAAAGAAGCCGGGACCATTGTGGCCAACGCCAATTCCTCCATGAAGCAGCTGAAAGAGGCCATGGGCAAGATCACCAAGGCCAGCGAGGAAACCGGCAAGATAATTAGGACCATTGATGAGATTGCTTTTCAAACCAACCTGCTGGCGTTGAACGCAGCGGTGGAGGCAGCTAGGGCGGGTGAGGCCGGCGCCGGCTTTGCCGTGGTGGCGGACGAGGTGCGCAACTTGGCCATGCGGGCGGCTGAAGCCGCCAAGAACACCTCTAACTTGATAGAGGAAAATATCAAAAATATCCAGGAAGGCTCCGACTTGGTCATCAATACAGACGAAGCCTTCTCTCAGGTTGAGGATAGCGCAAAAAAAGTGGCTGAGCTTATCGGTGAGATCGCGGCTGCTTCCCGGGAACAGACTCAGGGGATTGGGCAGATAAACAAGGCAACGGACGAAATGGATACAGTAACCCAACAAGTAGCAGCCAACGCCGAAGAAACCGCCGCCGCTTCCGAGGAGCTATCAGCCCAAGCGGAAACCATGCACGGCATCGTGGAGCAGCTGCACAAATTAGTGGAGGGCGCTCAAGCCAACACATCCGGCTCAAACGGCTACGAGCTCAAACGCAGAAAGGGAAATGACACGAAATCTAAGTCATTGGCGTATCACGACAGGAGCTCAAAAAACGCCCACAAGACAGAGAATCCTGACAAGGATTTCTCCACTGATGAAGACTTTTAGTTGTTGTTGTCAATGAAGACCCTGAACCTTTAAGGCCAATAATAACTGCCTAGCCCAAACAGGGCTCAGATTCAATCCCTGCGGGCTTCGCCAGCTCGGGTGCACCAGCTTGAAAGCCTCGGGCAGCTTCACGGTGCGCAGGTGCTCAGTTGCCCTCAGCAGGGTGTCCACGCCCTCGCTGCAAAAGAATTTCTCCGGGTCGTTTAGCCCGTTCTCGGTTTGGCCCTTGTCGTCTTTGTCGCTCACGGTGAAGCCAAAGACGCCCCAGGTATCGTAAGGCGTGCCGTCCAGTTCCTTGGCCAGGCGGCAGATTTCGGCCGCGCTCTCCGGGGTTTGGCCGGCGGGGGTTTTGGTCCAGATCCACGGGGTGCGTGTGCGCAGGCGCGGGCCCAGGGGGGCCACGTGCCAGGTCGGCCAGGCGGCCTCGGCGCAGTAGCCATCATCCAGCACGATGCCGCAATGAGACGCCACGAGGAGACCGGCCTCATAATCCTTTCGGCCGATCTCCTCGGCAATGTTGTGCGAGACAAAGCCCTTGTCCAGGCTGAAAAAGACCTGGCCCGGCTCCAGGAGCATTGAACTATGCGGCGGCAGTACGACCAGCATGGTTATGGCGTGGCCGGCGCGGTGCTGTCGTCATCGGTGCTGGTGGTGGTGGTGGTGTTGTGAGAGTTCCAATTGCCATCGCGGCCGGCCTTGTCGCCGCCCACCACGTCGCCGCCGTATTTGGTGGAGCCGTCCCGGGTGTAGTCACCGCCCACGGTCACGTTCTTGCCGGCGTGCTGGCCCACGGCATTAGCGAGATCAATCATGTTCTGGCCGCTGAGCCAGATCCCAGCCACGCCCGCCGCAATGCTGAGAACGGTTGTCCCCAGGTTGTAGGCCGGATCAACGTGCTGAGCCACCTTGTAGGCCTTGCTGTTCATCGTCAACGAAAGTGGCACAGGGTGGATGGGAAAAATAAGTTAGAGGTTGACCGGTAGGTATGGTTCCTGGAATCTGGTCATGGGCAGAGAGGAGACCAGTGATGGGCGCGAGCAACGTCATTAGGGAGATAAGGCGGTCGACCCGCAGGCGATTTAGCCCTGAGGAAAAGATTCGTATTGTAGTAGAGGGCCTCAGGGGCGAAGTTTCCGTTTCCGAGCTGTGCCGGCGCGAGGAGATTGCCCCGGCGGTCTATTACCGTTGGTCCAAGTCCTTCCTTGAGGCGGGCAAGAACTACCTCTATAGATGCTGGAAACGCGCTTGCGATGCCGTAAAGATCACGGGCGTGGATCTTTACGGCGGCACGCGCCACAGTACCACTTCCGCCTTAAGTGAGCACTTCAGCCTGGAGCAGTTGCGGCGCGATGGAACCATGCACGCCACAAATAAAGCCTTTGAGCGATACATGCAGACCGAAGTCAAGCCCAGCAAGGCGGTTTACGAAAAAGTCCAGGAACTCGCCCGTGCCAAAAACAAGGGCAAAGTGATCCCCATGAAAAAGAAAAGAATTGATCAACAGTAGATCAACTTCCTTATAACTATTTGATTATATTAGATGTCCACCCGGTTCAAATCCGGCCGACGACACCAAAGCGATAATGCAATAAGCCGGGCGGCCGCAAGGTCGCCCGGCTTATTGCTTTTAAAGACCAACGGAACATAGTCCAATAAGGACTCCCGCAAAACGATTTAACAATGTTGAAAAAAAGATGCCTCTTGTTGTTGTGTATAATGGTGTAGTTCGCTAAACCACTTTTTTAAGGCCATCACTTCTTGCTCGACAGGATTTCATTATGGCAGGCCCTGAGAACAATTGGGTAAACTGGCATGATTATATGCCTGAAAAAGAAGCAAATGATTACACGTTTGGGTCAGCTGCTACAATATCTAAATTTGCCTTCCTTTTAGCAAAACAAGCTACGATTATGGAAAAGTTGCCCGTTGACTTGGAGGGGGATAGGCTAAGCCTAGCAAGACCACTGCTAATGGGCATCTCCTCAAATGCCCTCGCAATTGTGAATCTTGCAAGAAACAACTTCGGCAACGAAATTTATCCTATCTCTCGATGCTTAATTGAAAGAATTATTACTTTCTATTATCTTCAGTATTGTGACGATGAAGAAAGAATAAATTACATCGACTATTCTAACCAAAAAGCGTACCGAAAGCTCAACAGAGCTATAAAAGTAAATGATGATGAATTTTCTATAAAATATATGGGTAATATTGATCTTTCTGAATTTACAGAGATGCAAAAGGCAGTTGATAAATATACAAGTAAAAAACAAAAAAAACCTATTACGCGGTGGTCTGTAACTCCTCTCAAGAAGATGTTATCAATAATTGACAACGCCAACGAGGTTAAGCATGCGTTTCGGCTAATGCTAATATCTCTCGAAACGATTTATGATGACGGCTCAGAAGCACTACACGGCACGCTATATGGCTGCACTTTCCATTTAGGGGCTTTTAGACCTGGCAAACCTATAGGATCGCCGGAGGAAATGTGTGATAACCACCGAAACAACCTAAATATGATAATGTTCCTCTTTGGTTGTTTATTAAGTGAGATCAATTTGTATGTCGCAAACAAATGCAACTTCCCTGAAATTCTTGATTTGGCGGGATCGACTTATAAACAAATTAAACAAACGATGGAAAGCAGCGCTTAAATAATTCAACATTTTTACCTATATTTGCGCCCAATGTCATGTCCACTAAAATACCCCCTTGACCTACACCCCACCCTGGCCGCGACAATAGACCTAGGGACTAATGCCAAGGAGGGAGGCCATGCCCAGTTACGATTTTCAATGCAAGGACTGCGGCAAGGAATTCACGCAGATGATGAGCATCTCGCAAAAGGAAAAGAAGAAGGCCAAATGCCCGCACTGCCAGGGGCGCAAGGTGAACCAGCTCATGAGCGGCTTCATGGCGATCACCTCCCGCAAAAGCTAGCGCCGCGTGCCGTTAACGCGCACGCGCCTCCTGGCGGTATGTCTGGCGGCGGTTCTCGCCTTCTGCGGGGCCGCCTTGGCCGCCGCCCCCTCCCCTCCTCCGCCCGCCGCGAGCCGGGCGCCGGCCGGCCAAGCCTGCGGCTCCCATGAGCGCCAGGCTGAGCGCAGCCGCATGGTGCGGGAGCAGATGGCCGAACGCGGCATCAAGGACCCGCAAGTGCTTACCGCCATGCGCAAGGTGCCGCGCCACTGCTTCGTGCCGCCTGCGGAGCGTCCGCTGGCTTATGCCGATTATCCCTTGCCCATCGGCTATGGCCAGACCATAAGCCAGCCCTATGTCGTGGCCTTGATGAGCCAGGCCTTAAAGCTTACGCCGGGCAGTAAGGTGCTGGAAATAGGAACCGGTAGCGGCTATCAGGCGGCGGTGCTGGCCGAAATGGCCAAAGAGGTATATAGCATCGAGATCGTTACCGAACTGGGCCGGCGCGCGGCAGAGGTGTTGCGGGATTTGGGTTACGGCCGGGTGCATTTACGCATCGGCGACGGCTATAAGGGCTGGCCCCGGGCGGCGCCCTTTGACGCCATTATCCTGACTGCGGCTCCCCAAGAGATCCCCCCCGCTCTGCTCGACCAACTGGCACCGGGCGGGCGCATGATCCTGCCCCTGGGGCCCGTGGGGGGAACCCAGGAATTATTGTTGCTGAGCAAAAACCAACAAGGAACCATTCGCCGGGAAAGCCTGGGCCTGGTAAGGTTCGTACCCATGCTGCCTGGTAGTTAAACCCTATCGTTTGTTTTCGCAGAGTGCAAATAGCCGGACTTATTTTTACCTTTCATTATCACTATATGGGATGATAATTTTGATTTGTCGTATACTATAGGTTAAGCCTATTAATGGCGCATTGACCCATAAGTATCTTTCGACAGGAATCAGTCAATGCCAAAGCTGCCTTCTTATCACAAAGAATTCCTTGGCCTGCTCATAAAAATCGTCTCGGCCTTGGAATCGCGCAGGCCCTATGCCTTGGGTCACTCGCAACGCGTGGGCGACTTGTCTCGGGCCGTGGCCGAGCATCTGGGGCTCTCCAGCGCGGATGCCGACCAGGTCTACATCGCCGGGCTCCTGCACGACATCGGCTACCTGGTGCTTCCCGACGAGATCCTGCACAGCAGCGACCCGCTGACCCCCCAGCAAAGGGAGGTCGTGGACTCTCAGCTGCAAGTGGGGCTCCAGATCCTGGGCTCCTTGCCCACCCTGGACAAGGTCCGCCAGATCATCCGCTATCATAATAACCGCTTTGACGGCCAAGGCTCCCCGGAGGACCCGTCCGGCTCGGAACTGCCCCTGGGCGCGCGTATTCTTCATGCAACCCACGTTTTCGAGGCGCTTTCCTCGGAAAGGCCCTACCGCAAGAAATTGTCCTATAAAAAGGCCTTGCTGGAGATGCAAGCCAGCCAGGGCAGATACGATCAAAGGGTGCTGGATGCATTGAGTGCGGTTCTGGAGTTGGATCTGGATGACGACGGCCCCGACAAGGTGGAGCTGGACGAATACACGACCTGGCTGAATTCCCTTTTCAAGCAGGCCACTTCCAACCGTATTACCGTGCCTACCGTGCCCGCCGCCACCGCCATCATCAAAAGACTCACCCGAGGCGATAGTTCTTCCCTGCGGCAGCTTTCGGGGATTATCGAGCTGGAGCCCTCCCTGGCCCTCAAAATTATCGGCACCGCCAATTCATCGCTCTACTACGGCATGCCGCCGGTTAATACGATCAGCGACGCCTTGGTGCGCATCGGCTTGAACGAGACCCGCGAGCTGATGGTGACTTATGTATATAAGACCCTGTTCAATTCAGAGCAGCTTGCGCTGCAGCAAATCCTGCAAACCTGGTGGGAGCAATCCCTTTTGAAGGCCGCTGCCTGTAAAAGCCTGGCGGAATTCTTAGGCTTTAAAAACCGTCACTATGCTTACCTGGTGGGCCTCTTGGGCAATATCGGCATGCCGGCCCTTTTGCAGATTTTTGTGTCGCAGTGGCAGGACAAAGCCATCGCAGATTGGCAGATAGATATTCTTCTCAACAAGATCGAATCCAGCCATAACCTGTTCGGCGCCGAACTTCTCAAATCAGCCCACATGCCCATGTCCTTCATTGAAGCGGTGCGCCGCAAGGGCCAAAGCGTCTTTTTGAAACGGAATCGGGAGGCTCTGATGCAGGCGCTCGCCAAGGAAGTGCTCAATCATGTGCTTTCCGAATCAGGCCAGCCCCAAAGCCGGCTGCAAGAATTGATAGCCGAGCATGATCTAGAGCTGGATCACAAAGACCTGACCGCGGCCTTCACCGCAACCCTGCGCCGCTACCAGGCCTTGCAAGGACTGCTGGCCGCCGTCGAATCGGATCCAATCAACCGGCGCAGCCTTTTATTCAACGCCAAGGAATTGAAAGGCTCGCCGGCCAAGTCAGCCTAAAGCTAACGAGCGGTGAGAATGAGCTTGTAACAACCCGGCGGGTCGGGCAGGGGATGCTTGACCAAAACCAACTCCACGCCGCCGACCTCCCAATTCCCCTCGGACGAGCGGCGCACCGCCTCTTCCAAGCCGTCCGGCGGCTCGGCAGCGCCCACCTTCTGAGCCAGGTGCAAAGCGGCCTGAGCCATAATATTGTTGGCCTGGCCCCGGCTGCGGGGCTGGTCGACGCTTAGCTCCAGGCGCAGTTCCTGCACCGTATCCTTAACCCCGACTACCTGGAAGTTCATGGTATTGGGCCGCTTGCCGCCCGTGAGCGTCCGCACGGCCTCGCAGACATATGAATCACCCTGTGGTAGATAGGGGCCGGCCTTGAGGTCAAGGTTGCGCAGGCATTTGCAGGCCTGATCCGGCAGCAGCCTGATCTTGGCCGGCGCCGGCCCAGGCGCGGCCAAAAGCCCCAGAACCACCATCAGCACCACCAGCGCTCTTTTAAACTGCATGCCCCCCTCCCAGGTGATTAACAGCCGGTTCCGGTCTTCATTCTATTATTCTGACTGATCCGAGGGCTCTTGCCCACGGTCCTGTTAAAAAACCTGAATTTAGCAGCCAAACCATGGGATAGTTTGAGGGGGCCGCGGCCTGGTGCTATATTGGTATGCAAAGATACGATTCTCATCCTGCCCGCTTGATTGGCATGAGCAACTGTAATGCTCCCTGCAGCTGATCGCGGCCTAGGCAAGGCGAGGCAAAATGCGCAAAAAGCTTGTGTTGTTGGTGGTCCTGCTGGTGGTGGTGGGTGCTGCGGCCTATGGCGCTAACTATTTGGCCGGCTTTGAAAAAGGCCCGGTCAGCCGGGTGACCTTGTACGGCAACGTGGACATCCGCCAGGTGCAGCTGGCCTTCAACGCCAGCGGCCGGGTGGAAAGCCTGCCCCTGCAGGAGGGCGACCGGGCGAAAGCCGGCCAGCCGGTGGGGCAGTTGGAGGACCAGCGCTACAAGGCCCAGGTGGCCAGGGCCCAGGCCCAGGTGGCGGCGCAGGAGCAAAGGGTTGCGCGGCTTAAAAGCGGCTCCCGGCCCGAGGAGATCGCCCAGGCCCGGGCCAAGCTGGAGCAGGCCCAGGCTCATTTGCAGGACGCGGCCAAACTCTATAAGCGCCACAAGGTGCTGGCCAAGAGCGGCAGCCTGCCCGCCCAGAGCATGGACAACACCACCGCCTCTTATGAAGCGTCCCAAGCCGAGGTGGACGCAGCCCGCCAAAGCCTGGAACTGGCGGTAAAGGGCCCCCGCCAGGAGGACATCGCCGCGGCCCAGGCGGAACTGCTCGCGGCCCGGGCCGAGTTGGAGCTGGCCCAAAAAAACCTGACCGATACCCAATTGATCGCGCCCAGCGACGGGGTGATCCAGGCCCGCATCCTGGAGCCGGGCGACATGGCCACGCCGCAGATTCCAGCCTACACCCTGGCGCTCATCAATCCGATTTGGGTGCGCGCGTTCGTGGAGGAACCCGATCTGGGCAAGATCGCCCCCGGCATGACCGCCTATGTAAGCACCGACTCCTACCCTGACAAGAAATACCAAGGCTGGGTGGGCTACATCTCGCCCACCGCCGAGTTCACCCCCAAGCGGGTGCAGACCACGGAACTTAGGACCAAGCTGGTCTACCGCATGAAGGTCATGGTATGCAACCCGGCCGGCGAACTGCGGCTGGGCATGCCGGTGACGGTGGCTATTGATCTGAAGCAGCCCAAAAACCCCGAGGGCCGCCCGAAGGCCACGCCCTGCAAGGAAGAATCGCTTGGCCGGAATTGAGGACACAGGCTCGCCTCCGGCCTGTCTCATCCAAGGCGTAAGCCGCTCTTTTGACATGGCCGGCCGCAAAATCCAGGCGCTCCAGAATGTGAGCGCCCGGGTGGCCCGCGGCGCGGTGACCGGCTTGGTGGGGCCGGACGCGGCGGGCAAGACCACCCTCATGCGGATCTGCGTGGGCCTGCTTCTGCCTGGGGCCGGTTCCATCCAAGTGCTGGGAGTGGACGTCAGCCAAGACCCCCAGCGGGTGCAGGCCATGGTGGGCTACATGCCCCAGCGTTTCGGCCTTTACGAGGACCTGACGGTGCGTGAAAACCTGGACCTCTACGCGGACCTCAGGGACCTGGCCCCGGAGGAGCGGCCTCGGCGTTATGAGGAGCTGCTCAGCCTCACCAACCTGGAACCTTTTCAAAAGCGCCTGGCCGGGGCGCTCTCCGGCGGCATGAAACAGAAGCTGGGCCTGGCCTGCGCCCTGGTCAAACCCACCCAAATGCTGATCCTGGACGAACCCACTGTGGGTGTGGACCCGGTCTCGCGCCGGGAGCTTTGGTCCATTGTCTACCGCCTGGTGGCCGACGAGGGCCTCAGCGTGCTTCTGTCCACCTCTTACCTGGACGAGGCCGAACGTTGCCAGCAGGTGGTGCTTTTACACCAAGGGGAGGTGCTGGGCGAAGGCGCGCCCGCGGAGTTCAGCGGCCGCATGAAGGGCCATAGCTTTCTGGTGACCAGTTCCGGCGATAGGCGCCGCCAGGTGCAAAAGCTGCTTTACCGGGCGCCGGGCGTGGTGGACGTGGTGATCCAGGGCGAGGGCGTGCGCCTGGTCATGGAAAAGCCGGGCCTGCCCGATCTCCGCGAGCTGAACCCGGAGTTGGCCGGAGCCGAGGCCCAGGAAGTGGAGCCCCGCTTTGAGGACGAATTTTTGGAACTCATGGGCTCCAAGCAGCAAGCCGGGCCGGCGGAGACCGAGTTGGAACTGGAGCGGCGATCGCCGGCAAACGGCCAGGCCGACGGCACCGTGATCCAGGTGGAAAAGCTGTCCAAGCGCTTCGGCGATTTTTACGCGGTCAACCAGGTCTCCTTCCAGGTGGCCCGCGGCGAGATATTCGGCCTTCTGGGGGCCAACGGCGCGGGCAAGTCAACCACCTTCCGCATGCTCTGCGGCCTGCTTGTGCCCAGCGAGGGCAAGCTCAAGGTGGCGGGCTGGAACCTGCGCCGGGCACCGGCCAAAGCCCGGGCCAGCATCGGCTACATGGCCCAGCGCTTCAGCCTCTACACCCAGCTTTCGGTTAAGGACAACCTTAACTTTTTCGCCAGCGCCTACGGCCTTACCGGCGGGCGCCGGCGGAAAAGCATCGGCTGGGCTTTGGAAGAATTCGAGCTGAATGATTTGGCCGACGCCTCCAGCGGAGATCTGCCCCTGGGCTACAAACAGCGCCTGGCCATGGCCGCGGCCCTGATGCACGGGCCCGAGATTCTTTTTCTGGATGAACCCACCAGCGGGGTGGACCCCCTGGCCCGCCGCGAATTCTGGCGGCGCATAAACGCCCTGGCCGAGCAGGGAGTCACCGTGCTTATCACCACCCACCATTTGGAGGAGGCCGAGTACTGCGACCACATGGTGGTGATGGACCGGGGGGAGATTCTGGCCAGGGGCACGCCCAAGGAAATGAAAGAGCGTTTCGTCAGCAAGGAGAACCCCGACCCCAGCCTGGAGGACGCCTTCATAGGGCTGTTGGAGGCCCATCGCACCCCAAAGGAGGCGGTATGAGTTCAACGCCCCCCCAGCCTCCCCGGCCCCAGCTGCACCTGCGGCGCTTTTCCTGGAGAAGAATAAAGGGGCTTTGGCGCAAGGAGATGCTGCAGATCGTGCGCGATCCCTCCAGCATCGCCATCGCCTTCGTGCTGCCCATCATCCTGCTTCTCTTGCAAGGCTACGCGGTGTCCCTGGACGCCAAGAACGTGCCCATCGCCCTGGTGGTGGAAGAGCCCAGCGCGGTTAGCGCCCGCTTCACCGCCGGTTTCCAGGCCTCGCCCTATTTCCAGCCCGTACGCGCGGCCAATATCCAGGAGGCGGAAAGTCTCCTGATGCACGGCCTGGTGGACGGCATCGTGTGGCTGAAATCCGATTTCGACCGCAAGCTCCTCTCCGGCCGGGAAGCCCCTATCTCGGTCATCATCAACGGAGTCGATGCCAACACCGCCCGCATCATAGAGGGCTATGTGCAGGGCGCCTGGCAGCGCTGGCTGGAGGATGAGGCCGCTGACTCGGGCCGTGAGCTGAGCTTGCCGGTGCAGGTGGAGGAGCGGGTCTGGTTCAACCCCCAGGTGCGCTCGCGCAATTTCCTGGTGCCGGGCCTCATCGCGGTGATCATGACGCTGATCGGCGCGCTGCTGACCGCCCTGGTGGTGGCCCGCGAGTGGGAGCGGGGCACCATGGAAGCGCTCATGGTCACCCCGGTGACGGTGCTGGAGATCCTGCTGGGCAAGCTGGTGCCTTATTTCATCCTGGGCATGGGCGGCATGACGCTCTCGGTGGCCATGGCCGTGTTTCTCTTCGAGGTGCCCCTCAGGGGCTCGCTTTGGGTGCTGGGCGGCGCGGCCTCGCTGTTCCTGTTGGCCGCCCTGGGCATGGGGCTTCTCATTTCCACCCTGGCCCGCAACCAGTTCGTGGCCGGCCAGATAGCCATCCTGGCCACCTTCCTGCCCGCCTTCATCATGTCGGGCTTCATCTTCAACATCGGCTCCATGCCGGATGTGGTGCAGGTTATCACCCACGCCATCGCGGCCCGGTATTTCGTGTCAATTCTGCAAAGCTCGTTTTTGGCCGGCGACATCTGGTCCGTTATCTGGCCCAATTTCCTGGCCCTGATTATCATGATCATGTTCTTTTGGGGCCTGGTGGCCAAAAAGACCAAAAAGCGATTGGACTAAAAGGATATGCGGGGCATGCTGGCCAGAGTGTGGGCGCTCACCGTCAAGGAATTCCTGGCGCTCTTGAAGGACAAGCGCAGCCGGCTGGTGCTGATCGTGCCGCCTTTGATGCAGCTCATGGTGTTCGGCTATGCCGCCACCTTTGATCTGAATGAGGTGCCCTACGTGCTCTATAACCAGGACTCGGGCCAGGCCTCGCGCGAGTTGGTGGCCTATTTCCACGGCTCCCACAATTTCCAAGAGCTCGGCGTCCTAAAAAGCGAAATGCAGATCACGCCTCTGGTTGAAAGCGGCGAAGCGCTCATGGCGCTGGTGATTCATCCTCATTTCAGCAAGGATCTTTTAGCGGGACGATCCGGCCGGGTGCAGGTGATCGTGGACGGCCGCAACTCCAACACCGCGCTCATCCTTCTGGGCTATGTGCAAAGCATCGTCAGCCAGTTCAGCCAGGAATGGCTGCGCACCCATGGCGGCGGAGCGGCGCCCGCCGAGCTGGAGGTGCGGGCCTGGTTCAACCCCAACCTGGAGAGCCGCTGGTTCATCGTGCCGGGCATCGTGGGGTTACTCACCTTGGTGGTCTCGCTTCTGGTCACCTCGCTGTCGGTGGCCCGGGAGCGCGAGGCCGGCACCTTTGACCAGCTCCTGGTCACCCCCCTACGTCCCGTGGAGATACTCATGGGCAAGGCCCTGCCCGGGCTCATCATCGGCTTCGCTGAGGCCACCGTCATAATCGTGGCCGGCGTGCTGTGGTTCCGGGTGCCGCTTCTGGGCAGCCTCTTTGCCCTTTACCTGGGCCTGTTCCTGTTTTTGCTCTCGTCCCTGGGGGTGGGGCTCATGATCTCCTCGTTTTCAGCCACCCAGCAGCAAAGCCTTCTGGGCACCTTCCTGTTCATGGTGCCGGCGGTGATCCTCTCCGGCTTCGCCACGCCCATCGCCAACATGCCCCAGATCGTGCAGACCTTGACCCTGGCCAACCCCTTGCGCTATTTCCTGGTGGTGCTGCGCCGGGTTTTCCTGGAGGGGGCGGGCGTGAATCTGTTGTGGGAGCAGTACTGGCCCATGGCGCTCATCGGCCTGGTGTGCCTGACCGCGGCCAACCTGCTGTTCCGTTCGCGCATGCAATAGGCTTTGGGCCCGCCCGCGGAAAAAGCAGGGGCCGCCGTGAGTCCGCCTAGCTGGCTTCGGTCTGGTTCTTGAGCTGAGGCTGGCCTGTGCCCTCGCGCACCGCGCGCCAGAGCCCTCCCCTGGGATCCACCTGGGAATGATAGCTGATGGCCAGCTCGATGGGCACATGCACGTTGTGGTTGCCCCACAGGGAGACCATCATGCCGGTCTTGCCGGCTAAAGCCGCGTGCACCGCGCTGTGGGCCAAAAAGCCGGTGTAGATGCGGTCGTTGGAATTGGCCGGCATGGAGCGGATCAGGTAGGAAGGATCGATGTACTTGAGGGTGACCTCCTTTCCCTTGCCGGTGAAATACTGGTTTATGCGGTCGCGCAGCAGCACGCCGATGTCGCCCAGTTTGGGATTGCCGCTGGCGTCCACCCCGCCCGGCTCTTCCCGGAAGAACTTCTGGCCCGCGCCCTCGGCCACCACCACCACGGCATGACCGCGCTTTACCAGGCGATCCTCCAGGCAGGCGAACAATCCCTGCGGCCCCTCCAGGTCGAAATCCACCTCGGGCAAAAGGCAGTAGTTGACGTCCGACAAGGCCAGGGTGGCGAACGCGGCCACGAAGCCGCTGTTGCGGCCCATGAGCTTCACCAGGCCGATGCCGTGCGGCGCGCCGGTGGCCTCGTTGTGGGCCCCCAGAATGGCCTGAGCCGCGGCCTCCACCGCGGTTTGGAAGCCGAAGGTGCGCTCCACGTAGCCGATGTCGTTGTCAA
>Ga0307423_1000423_pt1 | contig 28555 bp, 24 predicted proteins | sample SalMarWE160310MG_FD_202154 | JGI IMG/M metagenome (GOLD analysis project Ga0307423, IMG submission 202154) | Salt marsh sediment microbial communities from the Plum Island Ecosystem LTER, Massachusetts, United States - WE1603-10 | ecosystem: Environmental > Aquatic > Marine > Intertidal zone >... | reverse complement strand
GGGAATTCCTAACTCCTACTTCCTAATTCCCGAAGCGTCAGTACCTCAACATCGCCGCAATCCCACCTGGTTTTTCGAGCTTCTTCCTGGCCTCGCCGTCGACGACCTCGACCCGGCCGCCCATCTCGAGCACCGACTGGCTGATGCGGTCGACGCACTGCGGCAGAGGGTGGACGTCCTCGCCGCAGTAGACGCAGGGGCCGTTGGCGTGCGGTGAGTAGGCGTTGCACTCGCCGCACTCGCCGGCCTTGGCGTTGAAATCCTTGCCGTAAATCAGGGTCCAGACACGGCCCTGGTTGACGGCATCGAGGACGGCGGCGAAGCCGGCCACAGCCTTGCCGCGGTCGTGGAGCTCGGCCAGGACGCCGTCGACGATTTCCGTCTCGCGGCCGCGCTCCATCCGCTGTTGGACCGCGAGGATCTTGTTGAGGACCTCTTTCTTGGAGCCGTCGACCCGCATGCTGACCGTGTCGACCAGCTTGCCGCGGAGCCGGGTCGGCAGCAGGCGGACGAGCTGGCCGGCGGCCTTGGGGGTGCCGCCGACAATCAGCCGGTCGAAGGGCGCGCGCAGGACGAGGTCATGGAGAGCGTCGATCACGCGCTTCGCATGGGACGCCACCTCCTCCTGGTGGCGCTGGTCATGGCGCTTTTGGGCCCGCATCTGATCGGCGCCGAGGGAGCGGGTGCGTTGGCTGGTCTCTGAGAGCAGATCCTCGTGCTCGGTCAGCTCGCCCATCTGCACCGTGAAGAGACGGGCACGTTTGTTGTCGGTGAGGACCACGGCGTAGCGCTCGTGCTCGTCCATCGCCTCCACCACCGGCCGGAGAAAGGCGCCCCGCCGCCAGTGGATGGAGACGGGAAAGGGCAGCTCGATCTGGACCAGCTCGCGGAGCTTGCTCTCCGGATGGACGACGATCAGCGCAGTCTTGCCCTTCGGGTTGAGATTGCGCACCAGGGACAGCGCCTGCTTACAGGCGGTGTCGAGGCGGTCGCTGCGTGCCTGTTGCGACTTGAGACCTTTGATGAGCGCCTCGCCCTGCACCACATACCCCCTGCGCCTGTTCGACTGCTTGTTCTGGTCGATGTCCAGATAGAGGGTCAGGGTATAGGTCCTTTGTTGGCTGAGGGTGTAGAGGGTACTCAAAACGCCTCGACCGAGCATGGTCACCTCCTGAGTTATGGGTCTGGCTTCTAGTGTACAACTTCCCGATATTCCCGTCGCCGCCCGCGGCGCCGAACGCGAATATCGGGAGAAATGGAAAGGGTTTAGAATGATGCCGGGTTGAAGTATCCAGGAGGATCGGGTGTGAAGACGATTGATGTCCGTGATCTCGCCTGCCCGGGCCCGGTGCTCAAGCTGCGTGATCTCTTGGCAGCGGGCGAGCGTGAGATTTCCATGCACGTGGCCGACGAGCTCAGCCGCTCGAACGTGACCCGCTTCGCGACCTCGCGCGGCGCCGAGGTCGAGGTCTCGGATGGCGGCGGCGGAAGCTTCGTGGTCGCGATCAGGGCGGGCGGCGAAGCTGGCGATGCTCGCCCCGGCGAGGAAGAGTTGCTGGTGTGTGACGTCCCCGAGGCCTCTGCGATCGTCGGTCCGCGAGTCGTGCAGATCACCGCGACCACCATGGGTTCAGGCAACGATGAGCTCGGCGCCCTCCTCCTCCGCTCGTTCCTCAAGACGCAGGCCGAACTCGAGCGCAGGCCGGACGCGATCCTCTTCTACAACGACGGCGTCAAGCTGTGCTGCGAGGGCTCGTACCTGCTCGACGATTTACGCGGGCTCGACGCGGCAGGGGTCGAGATTATCGCCTGCGGCACCTGCCTCAATTTCTTCGAGCTCGCCGATCAGCTGCGGGTGGGCCGGGTCACCGACATGCTCGAGATCGCCGGCCGTCTCGCCGACGCGGGGTCCATCGTCCGCCCATGATTGACCCGCACCCTTCACCACCCCGCTACTGCGGCCCGCGATTAGCCGCAATCTGCGGCGTTCTCTCGCCTCGGGGTGCTCCACGTACTGTCAAGTACGCGTCCGCGCCCCTCGGGTCGAAAACACCACATCTCACGACAACTCGCGGTCCTCGCTACGCAAGGTGGTGAAAGGTGCGGGCTATCTACCTCGACCATGCCGCCACCTCCTTTCCGAAGGCGCCCGACGTTGCCGAGGCCGTGGCCCTCTTTCTCAACCAGGCGGCTGGCAACCCGGGTCGCGGCGGCCACCGATTGACGGTGGCGGCCTCCCGGGTCCTCGAGGGGGCGCGCGAGGACGTGGCGGGGTTGCTCGGCGGCGATCCGGAAAGGACTGTTTTCGGGCCGGGAGCGACCTTCTGGATCAACGCGGTGCTGGCCTCGAAGCTCAATGCCGGCGATCGGGTCGTCACCACCGCCCTCGAGCACAACGCGGTCATGCGGCCACTTCGCTGGTACGAAGAGAAACGTCGCATCAAGCTGGTGACCGTCAATGGCAGATCACCAGACGGCGTGCCTTCGGCCGATGAAATCGCCTCAAACGTCACCCGCGCACCGACCTCGCTGGTGATCATGACCCACGCCTCGAACATCACCGGAGCAATACTGCCGGTGGCCGAGGTGGCGCAGGCGGTGTCGCCGGTGCCGGTGCTGGTGGACGCGGCCCAGACCGCCGGCAGCTTGCCAATCGACTTCCGCGAAATCGGCGCCGCCGCGCTCGTCGCCTCCGGCCACAAGGGCCTCCTCGGACCGCCCGGGATCGGAACCTTGCTGCTGGCGTCATGGTTCAACATCGAGCCCCTGGTGCGCGGTGGGACCGGTTCGCGTTCGGAGAGCCACGAGATGCCGGAGCACCTGCCGGATCGGCTCGAGGCCGGCACCGCCAACAGCGCCGGTGCGGCAGGTCTCGGCGCCTCCTGCGCGTGGATTCGCGAGCGTACGGTCGAGGCGATTCGCGAACGCAGTCAGCGTCTTCTCCAACGACTCGTCGCGGGTCTGAAAGAGGTCCCGGGGGTCTTTCTGCACGGGTGGGATGCAGACAAACCGCGAGTGGGCATCCTCTCGTTCACCATGCGCAGGAAGGATGTCGGGGAGCTGGCGGCGTGGCTCGATCGCAAGCACGGCATCATGGTTCGGGCGGGGCTCCACTGTGCGCCGTCCGCCCACAAGCGCCTCGAGACCTTTCCCAACGGCACCGTCCGAGTCGGTATCGGGCCATTCAATACGGAGTCTGATGTCGATGCACTGATCGAAGCGGTGGGGGACGCGTACGAGAATGGGATTTCATGATTTCGGATTTCGGATTTCGGATTTCGGATTTCCGCCCTCCCTCCCTATTCTCTGGGTGTGAGCGGGGGATCATTCCGAATTCCGAATTCCGAATTCGGTATTTTGCCGGCAGGTTTTAGTGGCGCAGCGAGACCTTCTCCTCGTTTTCGGTACCGTGCAGCGCGTGATGCGCGTGGAGAGGGCGGCACGTGAAGCGGGGCTCGATGTCGACGCGGTTCCGGCGCCGAGATCGGTAAGCTCGCAATGCGGCGTGGTGCTGAAGGCGGTGGCCGAGGAGGCGGGTGCCCTTGAAGAAGTCCTTGACGGTATCGACCTCCAACCACAATCGGTGTGGCGTCGGCAGGGCGACGGCTGGACTCCCAGCGCCCTCGATGCGGTCGTCATCCACGACGTCGTCAAGCTGACGAAGGGCTCGGCCTATGGCGGTTGCGGCGCCAAGCTGGCCAAGGGCCTGCTGGAGAAGATCCTCTGCGGTCTGCCCCGGCTCGAGTCCGAGGATGTTCTGGTGGGTATCGAGTACGCCGACGACGCGGGAGTGATTCGGGTCTCCGACGAGATCGCGATCATCCACACCACCGACTTCTTCCCGCCAATGGTCGACGATCCCTACACCTTCGGCCGTATCGCCGCGGTCAACGCCCTGTCAGACGTGTGGGCGATGGGCGGCAAACCGCTGGCCGGGATGAATCTGGTCAGCTACCCGCTCGCCGAGCTCGGCGGTGAGGCCTTGAAGGAAATCCTCCGCGGCGGCCTGGCGGCGATGGCTGAAGCGGGCGCGGTTCTGGCCGGCGGCCACACGGTCGAGGGGCAGGAGCTGCTCTACGGCCTGGCCGTCACCGGCACCGTCCACCCAGAAAAGATCTGGCGCAACGCGGGCGCCGAACCGGGAGACGTCCTCGTGCTCACCAAACCCCTCGGTACCGGCGTCATCACCACCGCGGCCAAGGCCGAGATGGCCGACCCCGCCGATCTCTCGACCGCTCTGCGCTGGATGTCGACCCTCAATCGCGAAGCCGCCCAGGCCCTGCACGAGGTCGAGCCGCACGCGGTCACTGACGTTACGGGTTTCGGGCTCGCCGGCCACGTGGCGGAGATGGCCGCGGCGTCCGGTACCGCGGTCGAGATCGACCTCGGGTCCCTGCCCCTGTTGCCGGGCGCCCTCGAGGCCGCAGCGACCGGTCTGGTTCCCGCCGGCGCGGGCAAGAACCGGACCAGTGTCGCCGCCGTGCTCGAAATCGACGAGGGCGCCGATGAGCTTCGGGTCGACCTCTGCCTCGACCCCCAGACCTCGGGCGGGCTGCTGGCTGCCGTTTCACCCGAGCAGGCCGAGGCCCTGGTGCGCCGCCTCCCCGGCTCCGCGATCGTCGGCCGGGTTACCGAGGGCCCACCGGGAACGGTGAAACTCGTCCATTCGGATTAACCACAAAGACACCAAGAGCACGAAGAAAACACCAAGGAATTCTATTGGGTCTGGGGTTTCGAGTGTATCCCGGGCACGATGAAACGGCGCCCGGAAGGGCACAGGGTAACTCGTTCTCGGATTTGATTCGTCTTCTTTGTGAAGACCTTTGTGTCCTTGGCGTCTTCGTGGTTAGTCGGTCCTGATGTGCTGCAACAGTATGCCGGTGGCGACGGCGACGTTGAGGCTTTCGATGCCGCGCGACATGGGGATGGCCACCGTTCCATCGGCGAGCTCGGCGATATCCGGATCGAGCCCCACACCCTCGGCGCCGAACAGGAGGAGACAGGGCTTCGACGGCCGCCAGCCATCAATCTTCTCGCCCAGGGAATCGGTGGCCCAGACCTCGCCGCCGGAGTCTCTCACCCGTACCATCACTCCGGCCAAACCGACATCGTGACCGACGGGAATGCGGAAGACCGATCCCGCGGCGCCGCGAACGGCGCTCGCTCCGAAGGGGTCGGCGCAGTCCGGGGAAAGCAGCACGGCTTCCGCTCCGAGACCGGCCGCCGACCGGATGATGGCGCCGACATTGCCCGGATCCTGAATGCGGTCCAACCACAGGGCAACGCCGCCTTCCGCCGACCACTCGGGCCAACGCGGCTCCTCGGCGATTGCGAGCACTCCCTGTGGATTTCGGGTTGGTGCCACATCAGCGAGCACAGAGGCTTCGAGCTCGAAGACCTCCTCGGCCGACTGCCGCCACCCCACCGCCTCGAACTCGCCGCTGATCTCGGGCACCAGATAAAGCTCGCGAATGGGAACGCTCCAGCGCACCAGATCGGAGACCAACCGGCGCCCATCGACCACGACCTCGCCGTCTCGACGGTGCTTGACCCGCTTGCGCAGCTCCTTCACACGCCTGCTGTGCCGCCCGAGCCTTTCGATGTCTTCTTGATCGGCCATGTGAACCCGCCTATTCCAGTCTAACCACGAAGACACCAAGGACACCAAGTATTCACAAAGAAATGACGTGATATGAAAGAAGCGGAGGAGACTCCGGTACGAACGGTGACTCACGTCCTCCCCTCGGAAAGGCGCGGTGGGCGCAGCCCAACGTGGCTTTCCGAGGGTGGGTGGGCGGGGGGTGGGGGCGGGTTCAAAGCGACTGACATCGATGAATAGGACGCCCGCCCGCGCGCCGTAGGCGCGCAGCGGACGAGGTCGGAGCGACCGACGAGCGCGCGCTCGGAGGGCGCGACGACCGAGGACGCGTGCCGCGGGCCTTGCCCGTGGTGGGCGGGCATTTGGACGCGGACTCGGACGCGGATTCAGCAATTCGCGCAGCGAATTGCAAGTGGATATTTTCACAATCATTTGAGATAATCCGGCTTCCGTCGCAGGATGCGGCGGCAGAAGGGAAGTGGCGGCCATGAGCCTCTCCTTGATCGCCAAGTCAATTGGCGAATCCGCAACCCTCAGACTGAACGAAGTCGCTGCGATATTGCGCGCCAAAGGTGACCCGGTGATCCACCTCGGTGGTGGTGAGCCGAAGGGCAGGGCGCCGATCGACGCGATCCTCGCGGCCACCGCATTGATCAACTCGGGCGAAGTCCGCTACACGCCGCCGGATGGCATTCCCGCGCTCAAACAGGCCATCATCCGCTACACCGAGGACTTCTACGGTTGGCGTCCGGCGCCGGAAAACGTGATGGCTTCGGGCGGCGCCAAGCAGGCCATCATGTCGGCCCTGCACGCCATCCTCGACCCGCAGGAAGAGGTCATTTTCCCGGCGCCATACTGGGTGTCCTATCCGGAGATGGTCAAGTTGGTCGGTGCGGTGCCGGTCCCGGTTCACCCCGAGGACGGCAGCTTCATCCCGCGCATCCAGGACATCGAGCAGGTGATCGGCTCCTACACCAAAGCGGTGATCATCAACAGCCCGAACAACCCATCCGGCGCGGTCTACCCGGCCGAGTTCGTCAAGGCTGTCGTCGAGCTGTGCGAGAAGCGCGGCCTGTGGCTGATCATGGACGACATCTACCACCGCCTGATCTACGACGGCCGCAAGCCAATCAATCCATACGACTTCGCTTCCGACCGCACCGATAACTCCAAGCTCATCATCATCAACGGCGTCTCCAAGCAGTACGCCATGACCGGTTTCCGCATCGGTTGGGCAGTGGCCAACACCAAGCTGATCGAGGTCATGACCATCATTCAGGGACACGAGACCTCGGGCCCGTCGGCCGTGCTCCAGCACGCCGCAGCGGCCGCGATCAACGGCGTCCAGTCATCGGTGGACAGCTTGTGCACGACCCTCGAGAACAACCGCAACGTGCTGATCCAGGAGCTCAAGGCGTTCGACGGAGTGCGCCTCGAGGAGCCCGGCGGCACCTTCTACTCCTTCCCCGATTTCAGCCACTACGGCAAGGACTCGGTCAGACTCTCAAATTTTCTGCTCGAGAAAGTCCAGGTGGTGACCGTCCCCGGCATCGAGTTCGGCAAGGAAGGCCACCTCAGACTCAGCTTCTGCGGCTCGATCAAAGACATCACCGACGGTATCGAACGCATCAAGTGGGCCCTCGACCCCAACGCCCCCAACGAGCTTTACATCGGTGAACGCAAGCTGGTGAGGGACTGGTCATGAGCAAATACCTGAAGTTCAAGACACCCGCCACTGACCAGGCCGGAGACCTCAAGAGTCGTTACGGTCTGAAGAACCACGGTCTCGTCCACCTCGATCGCGTGTATTGGAACCTGCCGGTGGCGGCTCTCTACGAAGAAGCGACGTTCCGTAATGAGGGTTTCGTCGCTCACGGTGGCCCGTTGGTGGTCAACACCGGTAAGTGGTCGGCCCGTGCTGCCCAGGACAAGTTCGTCGTTCGCGAGCCGTCGACCAAGGACAAGATCTGGTGGGGCGAGTACAACCGGCCCTACGAACCCGAAAAGTTCTCGACTCTCTACTCCCGGGTGCAGTCGTACCTCCAGGACGAGGAACTTTTCGTCCAGGACTGTTTCATTGGCGCCGATCCCGAATTCCGGATGCCCATCCGGGTGATCACCGAGGACGCGTGGCAGTCGATATTCGCCCGCAACATGTTCATCACTCCCAGGACTCAGGAGGAGTACCAGAACCACGTGCCCGAGTTCACGGTTATCGCCGCGCCGTCCTTCAAGGTCGACCCGAGGATCGACGGCACACGGTCCGATACCGCCATTGTCCTCAACTTCGCCGAGCGTATGGCCCTGATCTGCAACTCGAGCTACGGCGGCGAGATCAAGAAGAGCATGTTCACGGTCATGAACTATTTGCTGCCTCTCCGGGAAGTCCTGGCCATGCACTGCTCGGCCAACGTCGGCGACGGCGGCGACGCGGCGCTCTTCTTCGGCCTTTCGGGCACCGGCAAGACCACCTTGTCGGCCGACCCTAAACGCCGGCTCATCGGCGACGACGAGCACGGCTGGTCCGACGACGGCGTCTTCAATTTCGAGGGCGGCTGCTACGCCAAGGTCATCCGGCTGTCGGCCGAAAATGAGCCCGAGATCTACGCCACCACCCGTCGCTTCGGCACCATCCTCGAAAACGTGGTCCAGGACATGACATCCCGTCGGCTCGATCTCGATGATGACCGTTTCACCGAGAACACCCGCGCCGCCTACCCCCTCGAGTTCATCCCCAACGTCGTGCCCGAGGGAATGGTCCGGTCGCACCCGAAGAACGTCATTCTGCTGACCTGCGATGCGCAGGGGGTGCTACCACCGATCGCCAGGCTTGACCCCGAGCACGCGGTCTACCACTTCATCTCCGGCTACACCTCGAAGATCGCCGGCACCGAGATCGGTCTCGGCATCGAGCCCGAGATCGCCTTCTCGGCCTGCTTCGGCGCGCCGTTCATGGTCCACCATCCGTTCACGTACGCGGACATGTTGCGGGCCAAGATGCTGAAGCACGGCGCCACCTGCTGGCTGGTCAACACCGGGTGGGTCGGCGGCGGTTGGGGGGTCGGCAAGCGGATCTCGATCCGCCACACCCGCAATCTGCTCAACGCCGCCCTCGAGGGTAAGCTCGATGATGTGAAGTATCGCAAGGACAAGCTCTTCGGATTCGAGGTGCCGCAGTCCTGTCCCGATGTGCCCGAAGACGTCCTCGACCCTTCCACCTCATGGGGCAACAAGAATGAGTACTGGAAACGATACGACGCGCTCGCCGCGCGCTACATCGAGAACTTCAAGCTCTATGCCGACGGCTGCACGCCGGAGGTCCTGGCGGCGGGACCGAAAAGGCTGAAGGACACGAAGTAAATTTCGGATTTCGGATTTCGGATTTTCCGTCCGCCCACCCGACGCGTTCAACGTCATGGGGGGGTGGAATGGGAATTCCTTATTCCGCATTCCTAATTCTCAGCGGTTGTCGTGCAGGGTCGGGAAGCGGGTCGTCACAAATGGTCCCGGTGGTTGGAGCGGCGAGACCGGTCGAGCCGGGGCAGGCTTCGCCGGCGCGTAGGACAGGTGGAGCGCCACCCAACAAAAGGCACTCAGCAACCAGGCGATGAGGAGAAAGACAGCCGCCGCCGGTCCATCGTAGAACAGCGGCAGCACGAGCAGCGCGAGCCCGGGAAGAACCCAGAAAATGAACGGTACGAACGAACGCACAGGCTGTCGCAGTGCCGCCGCCATTCCGCGCGCCCACGCCGCCATGGCCGAGCGTCGACCGGGCTCGCCCACAAGCCACGCCCCGCGCAGGGCAGCGATCCAGACGAGAACTGTCGCGACGACGGTCACGACGGATCCGAAAATCAGTAACGGCAGCAGGAATCGTTCCTCGACTTGGGCCAGCAACGGCAGCCAGGGAGCAGTCGCGACGATCACCTGCAGGACGAGCGCCAGCAGAGCGAGACGCGCATATCGCCACCACGCCGCCAGACCGTGGCCGAGAATCTGTGCGAGGCGAGCTGCTTCCGTTTGAGGGTCCAGCCACCAGCGCACCGTTCCCGCATGCCACAGGACCCACCATGCGATCACGAGAAAGCACCCACACGCGAGAGCCACCGCAAGTGGCGCCGCGACGGGGCGCATGATTTCGAAGAATACGACCAGATCTTCGCCGGCGCCGAGCCCCCCGGCCGGCAGATGTGCGCGAGCCGGACCCGCGGTCACCTGCACGATGATCTGAGCTGGTATCAGCACAACGATCGACACGAGCCACACACCAACCACCAACCTGTGAAGGCGCGCGGCAAGGCGAAGGCCGGCAACGACCGACGGCGTGCCGGCCATGGTCAGCTGAACCTCAGAAACATGTAACCCGCCAACCTGAATCCCTCACGGATCCACCACAGCGGGTGATCAATTGCAGCCACCTTGTCCCGCCAGTAGTTGTCGGCGCGGTTGGTCTCGAGCACCCATACCACGTCGGGGTCGATGACGACCTGCTCGAGCCGGCTCGAGCCCTGCAGCCGCCACCGAACCCAGCGCGTCTGGCTGTCCCAGATCCTGCGCTCGACGGTGCCGTCCGACCACCTCAGCTCGACATCCACAGGTCCGACAAAGTCTCCGCGCCGCGCGAGCTGAAGATCGACGAGCCGTGAGTCACCAGCAGATTCCTCGGAGGATTCCCCCTCCCCTACTTCACGCCATCCTTCACCGTCCCAACTGAAGCCTTCGGCCGGTTGCGACCGCCGGTGGCGCACGGCAAGCACCGACCAGTCGGGCACGGCATCGCCATAGACCGCCTGGTCGAAGAACGGCCCGAGGTCCCATCCGGAGGTCTCGCTCAGGACCTCGACGAGGTCGCTCCCGGCCGGGTGCCTGAAACTGAAGCGCTCGACGTATGTCCGTATGCCCCTGGCCATTGCCTCGGGACCGATCAGGCCCTCGACGGTTCGAAGCGCGAGGGCCATCTTGGTGTACGAGGCGAGGACGTAGTCCTGCTGGCGGCGATACTCCCATGCTTTCCTGGCCACGGTCACAGGCAGGCGCGGGACTCCGAGCGACAGCCGTTCGGCGCCCCAAAAGTCAAAGGCGGCAATCTCCGGCACGAGGCGGTCGGCGGCGATCGCGGCCATGCACGAGACCTCCGCGTAGCTGGTAACGCCCTCGTCGAGCCAACCCTCCTCGAACTCGTTCGAGGCGAGCAGACCCTGGAAATACTGGTGGCCGTACTCGTGGACCGTCAAAGCCTCGATGTCCGACGACCATGAGAAGGGAGGGAAGGCATCGAGACGGTCGGCGCCGGTGGCGATGAAGTTCGGGTACTCCATCCCTCCGGCCTCCTCGGCACCCGCCGGGGGCGACACGATGGTCAGCTGGGGATACGGGTAGGCGCCGTAGAAGAGACCGAACCATGCAACCGAAAGACGGGCAGCGCGCACCATCCGCGGCACCATCTGCCTCTGTTCCCGCGGCACAATAAGACGCAACCGCATGGGCGGGAGTTCGAGATCGGCGGCGCCCCGATCGAGCAGGGTGCGCGCCCGCTCCAGCCACCGCATCGGGACGTCGCGCCCGGGCTCGAAATCGGTTTCCACGACCTCCATGAGATCGGGCGGCGCCGTGCACCAGGCAAAATCGTGGACCCGCTCGGCGCGGTAGGTGAGAGTCCGTTGACCCGCGCCCGGCGTGCCGTTTCGCACCTCGAACCCGGTGGCGCCGACAACCCAGTCCTCGGGAACGGTCATCGATACCTCGTAGCTCCCAAAGTCGGCGAAGAACTCCGATGCGGCGTGGAACTGGTGGCAGTTCCAGCCCAGCTCACCCTCGAAGACCGCGAGCTTTGGGAACCACTGGCCGACGAGGTGGAAATCTCCCACGAAACCGGTGCGAGCGATGATCCGCGGCAGCTGAGCCTCGAATTCGACCTCAAGCTCGATCACGCCGCCCGGCTCCACCACCTTCGGCAGCGCAACACGGGCAACGGTGAAGTCATTCGGATTGTCGTCGTCCGGTCGCACGAACTCGATCGCCGGCCGAAGGTCGCTGCCATCATCGAGTAGCAGTCGACCGATTCGGATCCATCCCCAATTCCCCTTTGATTCGGCTCGATTTCGCAACGACCGCCCTTGGAGCTCGCGCATGAAAGTGGTCCGAGAGCCGGCGAAGGCATTCAGGTAGAGGTGGAAAAAGAGCTCGTCGGTGGCGGCATCGGTGCGGTTCGTCCAGCGGATAGTCTCGACGCCCTCGAGGCGATGGGCTTCGGGATCGAGGGCTACGTCGATTGAGTAATCCACGGTGTTCGCATCGGCCGGCAGGGTTGTTGGCCACGCGCTGCCTGCAACCATGAGGGCGGCCAGGAATAAACCGCAGCCGCTCGTGATTCGTAAAACCATATAGGGAGTTTACTCCGAGCCGGACCATCGGACTGGATCGGTTGCCCCGGAAAGCAGAATTTTGATGCGACGCGTCCTTTTGATTGTGATTGTCATGTTGGCGGCAATTGCCGCCGACGCTGGTGAGGTCAAGTTCTCCCTCAACCTCGACGCTTTCAAATGGACGCCTCACCAGGATGCCCGCACCAAGGCCCGACTCGCCGAATGGAACGATCCGATGGGGCGCATGTTGTACCACTTCAACCAACAGCAGGCGTGGATCATGGGCGGCACCATGCCGGGCAGCGAACGTGACAGCGGAGTTGCGGTTCGGGTCAAGGCCCAGAACGGCCTTCCCCTCAACCTGGTTGCCGCGACCATCCAGGGCAACCTGGATGTGGCGCACCAAAACCTGGTCTGGTTCGGCCCGCGAAAGGTCAGCAATGAGGAGCTCGCCGCGATGCCGCTCGAGGAGCGGCTGGCTGAATTGCTCAGCCGCCGCTTGGTGCCTCGGTAGAGATGCTGTCAGCTCTCAGCCTTCAGCTTCTCCACCCACCCCAAAAAACCGTGCTGGATTGACCAATTTCCCAGAGCCGGCGGAGGTTTCGGGGGTGCACCCTGTCCCTCACCCTTTGTGATGAGCTGATTGCTGATAGCTGAAGGCTGAAAGCAATGCTTAGAGCATCGCCTTGAGATTCTTGGAAACTTTGAAGCGAACACTTTTCGACGCAGAAATCGTAATCGCCTCGCCCGTCGCAGGGTTTCTGCCTGCCCGCGCCGGCCGCTCCGAAATCTGGAAGGTACCGAAGTTGGGAACTGTCACCTTGTCGTTTTTCGTCAACGCCTCACTCACGAGCTCGAAGAGGAGATCGTAGGTCATCGCCACCTGGGTTTTGGGGTATCCGGTGAGTTCGGCAACCCGGTCCACGATTTCAGCCTTGCCAGCCATGGCTCGTCCTCCTCGACGTTTCAGAGTACTCATCCACCCTAGCCTGCATGTCTCACCAGCTCTCTGCTGCGGCCGGAAATCTGCAGCAATCTGCGGGCGTTTGCTCCCATCGGGGTGCTCCACGTACCGTCAAGTACGCGTCCGCGCCCCTCAGGTCGCAAACCCCACATCTCACTACGGCTTTCCGGCCTCGCGACGAAAGCCGGTGAGATATGCAGGCTAACCCTCCCCACCAGTCCGGTCAAGATGATGAGAGTCGTGGAATACTCACGCCCACACCAGCCGTTGCCCGAGGTACCATGAAAGTGAATCCACTGATCTTTGGCCTGATCACGCTGTCACTGTTGTCGATGTGCGCCACGATAGGCCACGCTGGAGGCGATGGAAACATGATTCCCGTCGGCGAAACATTCGTCAATTTCGAGCTCGAGGCCCACGATGGCACCACGGTGTCGAGCGCCGACCTCGAGGGTCGCCCGTTTCTGCTTTACTTCTATCCGAAGGCTGACACCCCCGGTTGAACCTTGGAAGCCAAGCAGCTGCGGGACAGCTGGAACGAGCTCCAGGAAATCGGTATCGAAGTGCTCGGGGTCTCCTACGACACCCCGGAGAAAAACCGGAAGTTCGCCGCAAAGAACGCGCTACCGTTCCGCCTGCTCAGCGATCGTGACCACGAGCTGGCGAAGGCTGTCGGCGCGGCGCGCTCCCTGGTCCCGTTTGCGAAACGCGTCTCCTACCTGGTCGGACGTGACGGCATCGTGCTCGAGGCGTATCCCGACGTTGACCCGAAAACCCATGCGAAAGAAGTTCTCAACGATTATCGGGCGTTCATTGCCAGCGCCGAGTAAATACTCTCGACACCTTCACACAAGAATGACCTGAATTCGGTCTTCGAAGAATCGGAAGAGACACCGGCGCGAAGGGTGACTTCACCCTCTTCCCGCGGAAAGGCGCGGTGGGCGAAGCCCAACGTGGCTTTCCGAGGGTGGGTGGGGGGGGCGGGAAAAATCGAGAGGCGTTTGGTACTGTTCGAAACCCCCACCCGCGCGCCGCTCGCGGCGGGTGGGGTCTCAGGCACGGAAAAGGGAACGGGAAAGAAAAAACCGGAGCCCATGCGGGCTCCGGTGTGTATTTGAATCGTTGAGCGATCAGACAGCGACCTGATACATATGCACGTCCCGCTGCGGATAGGGAATCGAGCAGCCGGCCGCCTCGAGGCCTTCCTTGAGCTTGCGGTTGAGATCGAAGCGCAGCGCCCAGTAGTCGCCCGCGCTGCACCACGGTCGGACGACGATGTCAACCGACGAGTCGCCGAGATTGGAGACCGCGATCTGCGGCGCCGGATCGGCCAGCACCCGCTCGTCCGCTGTGACAATTCTCTGAATCGTGTCCATCGCAGTTTGGATGTTGTCGCCATATGAGATGCCCATGGTCATATCGACGCGGCGCGTCTCATAACCGTTAAAGTTGGAGATCGTCGCTCCATAGATCTGCGAGTTGGGCACCGTGATCTTGATGTTGTCAGGGCTTTTCAGCGTGGTGGCGAAGATGCCGATCTCCATAACGGTGCCGGCGATTCCGCCTGCGTCAACGAAGTGCCCAAGGTCGAAGGGTCTGAAGATTAACAGCATCACGCCGGAGGCGAAATTCGAAAGGGTCCCCTGCATCGCGAAACCGACCGCCAGACCGGCGGCACCGAAGATCGCCACCACGGATGTGGTGGCCACGCCGAGCCGGTTGAGGACGGCGATGACGACAACCGCCATGACGGCGTAATAGACCAGCTTGGCCACGAACGGCACCAGGGTCGGGTCCACGTTACCGCGCTCCAGGCCCTTCCGAGTCAGCCGGCGGGCCCAACCGGCAAATACGCGACCGACGACGAGAATGACGATCGCGGCGACCACTTCAAGGTAGTTGTTGACGACCATCGTCCAGGCCGAGTCGAGCAGCTGTTGCATCTGTTCCATAATCGACTCCCTTGTCAAGAAGGCTCAGGCGCCTGCGAGCTCTGAGGTGCAGTGCGGGCAGCGGGTCGCCTTGATCGGAATCTCGGTGGCGCAGAAGCTGCAGTCCTTGGTCGTCGGCTCGGCCGCGGGTTCTTCTTCCTTTCGCTTCATGGCGTTTAGCGACTTGATGACGAAAAAGACCGCGAATGCCACGATCAGGAAGCTGACGACGCTGTTGATGAAAAGACCGTAATTGATCGTCACGGCGCCCGCCGCCTGGGCATCCACCAGCGCCGCATACGGGCCGGCGGGCGAACCATTGCTGGCGACGAGGAAGAGGTTGGAGAAATCCACCCCCCCCAGCAGCAGACCTATCGGCGGCATGATGACATCGCTGACGAGGCTTTTGACAATGGTCCCGAACGCGCCGCCGATAATGATGCCGACCGCCATGTCGACGACGTTGCCGCGCATGGCAAACTCTTTGAATTCCTTGAACATCACTCCTCCTCCTTTTCGCGTGGTTGAGCTCCGGATCCCCGGGGCACAACCGTCAGAAGTTGAAGACCACCGATGCCGTCGAGGTGGTATCGGTGGCGTCCGCATCGCCGATCGGCTGGTTGCGGTGGCGGATGTCGTAACCGAACCGGAGCGCCAACCACTCATTGATGGCCGCCTCGATGGCGGTGATCGAGGTCAGCCTCCAATCCGCCGAGTCGTCAAAGTTCGGGTAGTACATCAGACGTTCGGTGAGCTTGGAGCTCGCGCCGAGCTTCCACTCCCATGCGAGGCCGAGAACGCCGCCGGCGAAATCCACGTCCTCATTGGGCGGAACCCGGTCCTCCCAGGTGTAGGCAAGGCCCACGTCGAAGCTCAGGTGCTGGCACTCGCTCTCGATCGCGAGATAGGTTGCACCCGCCGATGCCACCGACAGACCATCGAATCCGGCATAGGGGTCTTTCGACCATTGCAGGCCACCGAAGGCGTCCCACCGTTGGCCCAGCTTGCGTGACGCGCGACCAGCCACGAAGTAATTCTCCGCCGTTTGCACTCCCTGGTCTTCGGCCCGGTTGCCACGAGCCGCAAAACTGAATCCCCACGGCTCCGGCTTGCTCTCGAGCCCAAAGTCCAGACCGATCGAGGACGTATCGGTGTTGCCGCTGGTCGCGACCCACGCCAGACCGAGCGAGCCCTTCCATCTCGGTTCTTTTTCTTCTTTTTTGGTATCCGTCTCCTGTGCGAATAGCGGAGCCGCACCGAGGGCACAGATCAAACCGGATATCACAATCAATCGCTTCATAGAAAGAATCCTCCCAGTAGGTCAACATTTCCCCCGTTGGTCTATTCCGCTGCGATGGATGCTTCAAGCATCTGTTCGGGAAGTGCGTCAGTCTAGCAAAGCGAGGCAATAAATCAAGATTGCATCTCGTTTGGCGCTATACTTTGAACGTGCGCATCGCAGGTCCAGAAATGGTCGGAAAACCGTGACCCCGAGCAGGGTGTTCGTCGCGACCGAAACTGCCGGTCCGCGGGCGCGCCTGGTGGCGGTAATGGTTGCGGTGATGGCCGGGTTGGCGGTCGCCGTCATTCAGAATGTCGTCGAATGGCAGGGCAATCGTACCGAGTACCTTCTGATAGCCGGTTTCAACGCCTTTCTGGCATCCCTCGCAACCTGGTTTTTTCACATTCGCTGGCGGCTTCTCGGCGACTCGTTCGACCGCCATGTGCGAAACGTGTTCTTGCCGATCGCGTGCCATTTTCTTCTCTTGCTTACGCTCGAGGCACTCCTGAAGTCAAAAGACCTCGCCGACGCCTTTGTCGGGTTTTCGTGGGTCGTTTCGCAGACCCTCGCCGCGGCAGTCCTCCTCTTCACCTTCCGTGGGGGCCGTGATCACGGCTCCGGGCGTCGCGCCCTGCGAACTTCCATCGCGCTCCTGTTCGCGGTCGCGATTTGGGCGGTTTTCAACTATCTGAGCGATCATGGTCTGGTAACCGACATCGGTCCCCTCGAGGCGGGGCTGGCGAGCGTTTTTCTCCTCGCTGGAGTGATCCCCATGCTGGGCGGCCGCGAGCAGCGGCAGCCGCGTGAAGTGTGGCTCAGCGTCGCTTTCCTCCTCAGTGCCATCGCCCACATGAACCTCGCCTGGTCGAGGCAGATCTACGATTCGCCGTTCATGTGGGGCTATATTCTGCTCGGTTTCAGCCTCGCGACACCGACGGTCGGTGCGGTCTTCGAGAATGTCACGCTGCTTGAATCTCAGACTGCGCTCTCCGATCATGCCAAGCGCCTCCGGCATAGGATGGAAATCCTGCTCAACACTCTGCCCGTCCTGGTCATGTCGGTCGATCGTGAACGTCAGGTCCGCTACGCCAACCGCGCCGCGAGCAATTTGTTCTCAGGGCCGTATTCTCCCGGCGAAACCGACCACGGTTCGAGCTGGCTGGACCGGATCCACGCCGCCCACCGGCCTCAGGTCTACTCGGCGATTCCCGCAGTCCTCGAAGGTGGACGGGGAACATGGGAGGAGCTGATTCGGGTCGTCGACGCCGAAGGCAACGTGCATTGGCTCAATACCCAGATGCAGCCGGTTGTGGATCCGGTGGTCAACGAGACCCTGATCCAGGTGGTGGCGATCGACGTCACCGACCTCCATCTCGCGCAGCAGGCAGCTGAGGCGCGCCAGACTCGTCTCGCCTTTCTCTCCAATCTCGCCCAGACAATGGCAGGCGAAGTGGAAGAGCAGAAGATCCTCGACCACTTTCTCGAAATGGGCCGCGAGCTTTTGCCCCTTCGTTCCCTGCTGCTCTATCGACCCTTGCCGGACGGCAGCGGAATCCGGCTCGAGACCGGCACCGGCCCTGGGATCGAGGCGTTCGAAAAAGACCGCTTCAGCCCGATCATGGCGGGCGATCACCCCTGCTGGACCTCATACGTCGAGGGTTTCCCGCAGACCGTTTCGGCCTCGGTCGCACTGCCGCAAGAACTCGCCGACTGGCTTGCGTCCGAGCACGAGATCCGGCACCTCAACTACCTACCGCTGACGGCGGCCGGCCGATCCGCCGGTGTGCTCCTTACCACCTCGAGCACCGCCCTCGACCTCACCATCGACGATGTCGATCTCCTCACCCAAGTAGGTTTCCTTCTCGGTGGCGCGGTCTCTCTGTCACTGCTCGTGCGCGAGCTCGATGAACAGCGATCCGTGGCTTTCGAGGCGTCACGCCTGAAATCCGAATTCCTCGCCAACACCTCGCATGAGCTTCGCACGCCGCTGACCGCGATTCTCGGTTTCCTCCGCCTGATCATGGACGGCGCAGTCAAAGACCCCGACAAACAACGAGAGTTCCTGGCTATCGCTCATGAGTCGGCGGAGAGCCTGCTCAACATCATCAACGACGTGCTCGACCTCGCCAAGATCGAGGCGGGTCGTCTAGAAATCCACTTTGCCCCGGTGCCTGTGCGCGCCATTCTCGATGACGTTCAGACCCTTTTCAAACACCAAATGAAGAGCAAAGGCCTGAAATTCAATATCGAGGGTGCGGACCGAAAGCTCGTCATCTGGGGCGACCCGGATCGTACGTCACAGGTCCTCACCAACCTTCTTTCCAACTCGATGAAGTTCACCGACCGCGGAGGCTCCATCACCGTTGCGTGCAAGGAAGAAGATGATCTGATTGTCTTCACCGTCGAGGACACAGGGATGGGGATGGCCAACGACGAGCTCGAGAAGGTCTTCTCGTCGTTCTACCAGGTCGACGGGTCCACCACCCGCCAACAGGGCGGCACCGGACTTGGTCTGACCATCTCGAGACGTCTCGCCGAGCTTATGAACGGCACTCTCAAACTCGATAGCGCAGGCATCGGCCAGGGTACGACAGCTCGCCTGACCCTGCGGGAATTTGCCTCCGAGCACGACGGTACCAATCCGGAGATCCGAGTGCCAACGTAGCTTCGGGCGGGTGAAAAACCACAGAGTCACAGAGCGAACTACAGTGAGGACATTTCGTGTGGCGCTCGGTCAATCAGCGCGGTTCTACGATGCCGGAATCCAAATCACTCAGGGCCCACCTAAGAAAGACCTCTGTGTTCTTCTCTGGGTATCTCTGTGTCTCTGTGATTCTGTGAGATAATCTGCCGCTTCGCGGCACATCACCCTTGACACTCCACAGAATTTATGTATATTCCTAAATGGTTATGAAGCAATGAATGATGGAGGATGCCGATGCGCACGTACCCTCTCACCACAATCGCCCTGATGATCGCGGCCGCCACGGTCAGCGCCCAAGACCTGGCTCTCGATGGAGCCGTTGAGACCGCCCTCGTCAACAATCCGGAAGTGACGGCAGCCCAGGCGCGAGCCGAAGCCGCCGCCACTAGGTTCGAGGGGGGTAAGAAACACAGGATGCCGAAAATAGGCCTCAGTGAGAGCTTCGTCTACACGGACAACCCCGCAGAGGTTTTCGCCCTCACTCTCAACCAGGGCAGATTCGATATGCAGGACTTCTTCCTCTCGGACCCCAACAGCCCCGACCCACTGTCGACGTTTATCACCAGGATCGACCTCGAGCTTCCCATTTATACCGGTGGCAAGCTGTCGGCACGTATCGGTCAGGCCGAGTCCATGGCCACCGCAGAAAGCCATTCTTACGCACACGTTCGCGAAAAGGTCGCCTTCGAAACGATCACCGCTTACATCAACCTTGGCAAGGCACGGGAGCATGTCGCGCTGCTCGAAAAGGCCCGCTCCACGACCGCGGAGCACGTCAGAATTGCCGAGCAGTACGCCGCCCAGGGGTTTATTCTCGACGCCGACCTCCTGCGGGCGAAAGTCTACCTGTCCGAAATGGACGAGTACCTGACCCAGGCCAATAACGGCGCCAGGCTCGCGCAGGCCGCACTCAACTTCCAGATGGGCGCCGATCAGTTGACGCCCCGCGCTCTGCTGCCGCTGCCGATGGCGCCCGCTATCGTCGGTGACCTCGCCGGCTGGACCACAGCCGCTCTCGAAGAACGTCAGGACCTTGCGGCTGCGCGGCTCAAGCTCGAGGCCGGAAGACTCGAGGAGAAGGCCACCCGCCCGGGCTATTTCCCGCAGATCGCGGTCCTCGGCCACTACGACCTTTACGACGACGCGATATTCGGCGCCAACGGTCACTCGGGGTCGATCATGGCGGTGGCAAAGATCGACGTCTGGGGCGGTGGATCCGACACCGCGGCCCGCTCGGCCGCGCGCTACGATACAGCCTCTTTCGAGGCTGATATCCGTCGATTCGAAGAAGGTGTGCGGCTGGAAGTGCAGCAGGCATGGCAGAATCTGGCCACAGCGACCATCCGCCACAGCACAGCAACGTCCTCACTCGCAGCCGCGCGCGAAGCCCTTCGCGTCCGCGAGAGCCGCTTCAGGCAGGGCCTCGACAAGATGATCGATCTGCTCGACGCGGAGACCGCCCTTCGCGAAGCCGAACTTCGAGAGTTGGTTGCTCGTTATGACGTCGCCCTCGACACCTACCGTCTTCGGTTCGTGTCCGGCGCAACCCTGATCCAAAGTATGGAGGAGTCCCGATGAACGCCCGGAATTATCCCCTCGCGATTTTCGTCCCGATCGTTGCCATGACACTGAGCTTCGGATGTGGTCACAACGAGCCGCATCATGCCGCCGATAGTCTCGAGCCCGTTGCGGTGACTACCGTCGACGTGGAGCTCGTGAGCGACGTCAAACCCATCGAGGTGCGCGGTGTCGTCCAGCCCGCCCGCCAGGCCATGATCTCGAGCCGCGCCATGGGTCCCGTCGTGGCCCTCAAAGTGCGGGCCGGGGACACGGTGAGCAAGGGCGATACTCTGCTCGAGATCCAACCGGCGCAGTCGGATGGACAGCTCGCCCAGGCCAAGGGCGCCCTTGCCCAGGCCACAGCAGGGCTCGCACTCGCCGAGCGGAACTTCCAGCGCTTCCAGGCGCTGCATGCCGAGAACGCAGCCTCCGATCTCGAACTCGATATGGCGCGCATGCAATTCGAGCAGGCAAGGGGCGCCGTGGAGCAGGCCAAGGGCGCGGTGCAGACCGCCTCCTCTGTAGCCAATGAGTCCCAGGTCCGGGCACCGTTCGCGGCGCGGATCGTCATCACGATGGTCGAAGTCGGTGACCTCGTAGCGCCGGGCCGCCCTCTGGTTCAGATCGAGTCCATCGGCGGCCAGCAGATTTGGCTGACGGTGCGAGAGAGTGACATCGCACGGATTGCCGAAGGTGACGAGGTCGGCGTCGAAATCGACGCTCGTCCCGACTTCGGAGTATTGCCCGGGAAGGTGGTGGAAATCGTACCCTCCGCCGACTCCGCCACCCACACCTTCACGGTCAAGGTTGGGCTCGGCGACACGTCTGTTGCCTCAGGCCTCGCCGGGAGGGCAGTCATCAGCGGCGACAGGGCCGACCAACTGGTGGTACCGATCAGCGCCGTACATCTTCGCGGCGGCCTCCAACTGGTGGTGGTTCGTGCGGATGACGGCACCGCGCGAACGCGAGCGGTCACCACCGGCGAAACGCTTCAAGACGGCCGGATCGAAGTCCTGTCCGGTCTCAGCCGCGGCGACTCCGTGGCGGTGAACGCGCCGGGACCGTTGGCAGATGGCACGCCCCTGGAGGTCTCACGATGAGCGACGACCGGCTCCAGAACGACAGCGCGGAGCGACTCGACCGCAAGGCATCTCCGACGTCCGCAGAGCTCGAGCAGGCGCGGCGTGAAGCCCTGCGGCTGAAGATGACGCGGCGCCCCCTCGGTGCCTCGGGTTCGATCGCCAAGGCTTTTCTCGAGTCGAAGCTGACACCACTGATAGTAGTGTTCTCGCTCCTGCTCGGCGCATTCGCCGTTCTCATCACCCCGCGGGAGGAGGAGCCGCAGATCAAGGTTCCAATGATCGACGTCATGGTGGGCTACCCGGGGGCCACCACCGAAGAAGTCGAGCATCGTGTGATCACTCCTCTCGAGAAGCTCCTGTACGAAATTGAGAACGTCGATTACATTTACTCGACATCGCAGCCGTCCGGCGGGCTCATCATCGTCCGATTCCTGGTCGGCAGCGACCCTGACGTCGCCGTGACGCGCGTCCACGCGAAAATCCAGTCTGCGTTGGACCAGATGCCGGACGGGATGATGCCACCGGTGGTCAAACCGCGCTCTATCGACGACGTGCCGGTAACGGCCTACACTTTGTGGAGCGAAGGTGCGTCCCCGGCCGAGCTGCGTCAGGTGGGTGACGAGCTCAAGGTCGAGCTGACCCGCCACCCCCGCGTGGCCCAAGTGTGGGTCATCGGCGGCCAGCGCCGGGTAGTGCGCGTGGACTTCGACCGTGATCGTCTCGCCACTTTCAATGTTTCCATCCTGCAGGCTTATCAGGCGCTGCGCGGCGTCAACTGGCGACTGCCGGCCGGCGCCGCCGTGAACATGGATCAGGAGATCCAAGTCGACGTTGGATCGTTTCTTCGTGAGGCCGACGAGATCGGCGACGTTGTTGTCGGTGTGTACGGCGGGCGCCCGGTCTACCTCAAGGATGTGGCGGTGATCGCCGACAGTCCCGAAGATCCCGCGACCTACGTATGGATGGGCAGCGGGCCCGCAGCGTCCGAAAAGGGAATCGAGAGGAGCGGACTCGACACTCCGGCAGTCACCGTTGCGGTGGCCAAGAAGCCTGGCACCAACGCCGTTGAACTGGTTACGGAGCTCGACGCGATGATGGACGGACTCGCCGGACGGTTGATCCCATCGGACATCAAGATCACGAAAACCCGGGACTACGGTTTCACCGCGAATGAAAAATCCAACGAGCTCATCAAGCACATGTTCATCGCCACCTTCGCAGTGGTGGTTCTGATGGTGATCGCCCTCGGCCGGCGTGAAGGAATCGTGGTCGCGGTGGCGGTTCCCGTCACCCTCGCCCTCACCCTGGCAGCCTCGTACTTCTTCGGCTACACGCTCAACCGGGTGACACTCTTCGCACTCATCTTCGCTATCGGCATCCTGGTCGACGACGCGATCGTTGTGGTCGAAAACATCCACCGACACTACGAGCTCAAGTGGGCTCACCCGCGGTTGGCAACGGTGTATGCGGTGGACGAGGTCGGCAATCCCACCATTCTCGCGACCTTTACCGTCATCGCGGCGCTGATGCCGTTGGCCTTCGTGTCGGGTCTGATGGGGCCCTATATGCGGCCGATCCCGGTCAACGCCTCGGCGGCGATGTTGTTTTCTCTCGTTGTCGCTTTCGTGATCTCGCCGTGGTTGACCTTCAAACTCTTCCACAAGCACGCCACGGCCGAGCTCGCGCGTGTGGATGCGTCGCCCGACCAGGAGACGCCAGAGGAGACGAAGATCCACCGGTTGTACGCCAGGCTCATGGCGCCGCTCATCGGCTCACGGCTCCTGCGTTACTCGACTCTCGTTGGCGTCGTGATCGTGCTCGGGCTGTCGATGACGACGGTGGCCTTTCGATTCGTCAAGGTCAAGATGTTGCCCTTCGATAACAAGTCCGAGCTCCAGGTCGTCATCGATGCGCCCGAAGGATTCAGCCTCGAACAGACCAACGCTGCGGCCCGAGAGATCGCAGGGGTCTTTCGCTCGGTACCCGAGGTTACCGATTATCAGGTCTACGTCGGCACCTCTGCCCCATTCAACTTCAACGGTCTCGTCCGGCACTATTTCCTGCGCTCCGGCGCCAACGTCGCGGACATCCAGATCAATCTCGTTGACAAGCACCTGCGAAATTCGGAGTCGCACGAGCTTTCAAAGCGGATTCGCGACCTCGTGGTCCCGATTGGCGACCGCTTTGGAGTCAACGTCAAGGTCACGGAGGTTCCGCCGGGACCGCCCGTGCTGTCGACCATGGTGGCCGAGATCTACGGACCGACCTTGGACGGGCGCCTCGCGATCGCCAAACAGGTGCGAGAGGTCTTCGAGCAGACGGATGGCGTGGTCGACGTTGACTGGTATGTGGAAGAGCCCGCGCCGCGTTGGGAGATCGAGGTCGATCGCGAGAAGGCCATCCGCAGCGGTGTGACCACCGAGCAGGTGGTGCGGACGCTGCGCGTCGCTCTCGCCGGCGGCGATGCAGGCCTCGCCCACGTCGCGACCGCACGCGAGGCCGTCCCAATTGTCCTGCGGCTTCAGCGAGCGCAACGTTCCCACATCGACGATCTGCTCCAGCTCACCGTTCACGGCGGCGACGGTCGCATGGTGCCGCTTGCGGAGCTGGTCGAGGTGAATGAAACCAGCCGCGAACACTTCCGTTATCACAAGAATTTGCAACCCGTAACATATGTGCTCGCCGAGGTGGCAGGGTCAGCCGAGTCACCCGTATACGCCATCCTCAACATGAAGAACCGTCTCGCGGCGATCGAGACACCGCTCGGCGAGAAACTGCCCATCATCTCCACTCATCTGCCGCGCGACCCCACGCGCTACATGATGAAGTGGGACGGAGAGTGGCAGATCACCTATGAGGTCTTCCGCGACATGGGCATTGCGTTCGCTGTGGTGATGGTTTTCATTTACGTCCTGGTTGTCGGGTGGTTTCGGTCGTTCATCACGCCGATGATCATCATGGCACCCATCCCGCTGACTCTCATCGGCATCCTCCCGGCACATGGCGTTCTAGGTGTCTTCTTCACGGCCACCTCGATGATCGGTTTCATTGCGCTCGCCGGCATCATCGTCCGAAACTCGATCCTGCTCGTGGACTTTATCGACCTCGAGCTGAAGGCCGGAGAAAGCCTCGAGGACGCCGTCCTCAAGGCGGGAGCGGTGCGGTTCCGACCGATCGTGCTGACCGCCGCAGCTCTCGTCGTTGGCGGCGCAGTGATCTATCTGGACCCGATTTTCCAGGGTCTGGCGGTGTCAATGATTGCCGGTGTCGTTGTTTCCACCGGATTGACGTTGGTGGTGATCCCTCTCTTGTACTACATGTATCTCAAGACTGTCGGACCGGAAAATGTTGTCGAGATTGACTAATGGAATTTGGAATCAGGAATTCGGAATTAGGAATGAACCCCCACCCGCCCACGGTCGAATTGCCGGCGGGCGGGCGGAAATTCGAAATCCGAAATTCGAAATCCGAAATCGAACCCTGGAGGAAGAAATGACCGTCAATGAAGCACTTCGCGCCATGGCCGGATGTGTTGTTCTGCTGTCGCTCGCTCTCGGCTACTGGGTGAGCCCCTACTGGTACCTCTTCACCGCCTTTGTCGGCCTCAACTTGCTGCAGTCCGCTTTCACCAAGTGGTGTCCGGCGATGGCGATCTTCCGAAGGCTCGGTCTGAAGGAAGGATAGCGTTGATGAAACTGCTGATGATCATCGTCGACTCCGAGTGCCGAGAAGAGCTCGAAGTTCTCTTCAAGAAACACGGCGTCTCCGGCTACAGCGAAATCCCCAACGCCCACGGCGTCGGCGTCACGGGCATTCGCATGGGTTCAAGCGCTTACCCGAAAACTTCCTCGATCTTCTTCACGGTAGTCGAGCCCGACAAGGTTGCGCCCCTCAAGGAGGGTTTGTGCGCATACTGCGACGCCTGTGAACGCCACATGAAGATGATCCAATGGGGTGTCGAGGAAGTGGTGTAGCCGGTGTCCGACTGGCTTTCCATTCTGCTCTTCATTGCCGCCTGGCTGATCCTGCAGCGGGTTCTCCTGCCCAAGCTGGGAGTACCCACGTGAGCGGTACCAGACCCCCCGGCCGGGCGCCGGGAAGTACCCAAAAGTGAAGCTGATTCAGATGACGGGATGCTGCCGCGAGAATAGGCAAAACCACAGAGACACGGAGTAAACAGAGAAAAACACAGAAGTTTTTCCTATGTGGCGCTGATTGACATGGACTCCCATCTTCGCGGAACGGCGCTGGGTGGCTGAGCGCCACACGAAATCTCCTCTCTGTGGTTCTCTCTGTGCCTTCTGTGACTCTGTGGTTCTTTCGAGGCGACCCCCGCCAAGAAGGATGCCGCCCTTCTTCAATCACTACTCGGTGATCTCAATCGACACCAGCCGTTTGGTCGAGGTTCCGGAGTTGGTCTCGGTGACTGTAAACTCGAAATCGTACGGCCCGATCTCGGGGAGGCTCGTCAGACCGATCGAGTTGCCGTACATATAGAGGTCTCCGAAGATCCGTGACGGATCGAGCGGAACCGTCAGTGGTTTGCCGAATTCCTTGCCGTCCCTCATCAACTGGACCTGTGACACGAGATCAATCGCACCTTCCTCATTGAGGACGGGACGAACCACGAAGCCGAAGTAGGCGATCTCGGAGGCCCGCGTCAGCTCGGGACCGGAGAGCGGGGTCAGGTGCCAACCTCCGATTGTGAAGGCTTCGCCGAGCTTTGCCTCCGGATTCGGTGTCACGCCCGTCCCCAGCCACAACGGTGACATCCACGTGCCCTCTTCGGGAACCTGCGTCACCTCCGACTCGAGGCTTCGGATGAGTTGCGGCTCACCGCCGACAGAACCGACGATCTCGACCGTGTACGAGCCCTCGGCAAGCGGAAACGACAGGTGATACGCCATTCCGTATTGGCCGGCAATCGGCGTCGGAGCGATTTCGAAGTTGCTCAAGACCTCGCCGCCCGGCCCCATCACGCGACCAGCCAAAAGATCGAGTTGCGGCGCGTCGGGCGGCAGCTCGAGGTGGACCCACAGCGGCCGGTTGATACCATCGCTGACGCCAAGCTCTGAGAACACGATGGCGACGTCATCAAAGGGCGCATCGCCGGAGTCAAGCCACGCGAGGTGGGCATCAGACGCCGGTGCGCCGCTGGCGATAGAAACCGGCTTCGGGACTTCTTTGAGGTCCGGGTGGAGGAGGTAGACCTGGGGAGCGCGAGAGAGAGCGCTCATCGCCTTGAATGACTCGCGGTTGGTGCGATCGAGCTCAAAATTGTTGGAGTCGAGCCGCTCCTCGTAGAAGAGGAAGTAGAGTTGTGCCCCTTTTGCCTTGAAACCAGCCGGCAAATTCGCCGGATCGTAGTACCAGGCCTCGGTGTTGTTCTCGACGGCGCCCGTCTCGCCGGAGGCTGGCCCGACGGACGGCGCACCTTCGATGCCGCGAACCTGACGACTATCGGGCCGTCCCATAAGGATCAATACCCGACCGCGTTCCGAGAGCGCGCCACGCCGGCCCGCGTACCCGAAATTGGCGTCGGCGAATCGAACTTTGGACTCGAACTCGGCCTTGAAAGCGTTAAAGGAGCTATTGGGTTCGGGGTTGCGCCGCGCCCAGAAGAGTTGGATGAACCGATTCGCCTCGGCATCGGTGGTGATCTTCGCCCACTCCTTTTTCTCCTTCTTGGTGAGCAGGAATCCCTCCGGGCCTTCAGCCCAGTCGGCGTAGTCGCCGCTCAGTTGAGCCAGGGCGATCGGCGCGAGGAAAATCGCGAGGGTGAAACAGGTGAACAGGATCAGACCTTTGTGGCGCATGGTGATGCCTCCTACCCCGGACGGGGGCATCTATTTTACTCCGGCAAATAACTGTCGTCATCAGCACAGAGGGAGATGGCACGCTTCGTTCTCGAGGCGGCCGGTGTTGGTGGGCCCCGTTCCGAGAACACCGCATCCAAGCAAGCATCGCAAGGTGCCATTTTTCGCATTGTCTGGATTCGATCGCTGACACGACCTCGCTCTCGTGGCAGACAATGCGAAAGGTGGCTCCTCATTCTCGGTGGCGCTACCGGTCCCCGATGCTCAGTTGCCCACAGGCACGGAAACGGGATAAAAAAACGCCCCGCGAAAATCGTGGGGCGTTTTCTCAAATACTTCCCGGCGGCGACCTACTCTTCCACACCACAGGGGTGCAGTACCATCGGCCCTGAGGGGCTTAGCTGCCGAGTTCGGAATGGGATCGGGCGTTTCCCCCCCGGTATAACCACCGGAAAAAAATTACAACCGAAACCGAGCATCGTCAAAATGCAAACGAAAAAATAACAAAATAATTGTGTGATCAAGCCGCACGACCGATTAGTACGGGTTAGCTCCACGTGTTGCCACGCTTCCACATCCCGCCTATCAACCAGGTGGTCTACCTGGGGTCTTCAGGGGCTTACGCCCGGGAGACCTTATCTTGGAGTGGGCTTCCCGCTTAGATGCTTTCAGCGGTTATCCTTTCCGAGCATAGCTACCCAGCTGTGCCACTGGCGTGACAACTGGTACACCAGAGGCTCGTCCATCCCGGTCCTCTCGTACTAGGGACAGATCTCCTCAAGTGTCCTGCGCCCACGGTAGATAGGGACCGAACTGTCTCACGACGTTCTAAACCCAGCTCACGTACCGCTTTAATCGGCGAACAGCCGAACCCTTGGGACCTGCTTCAGCCCCAGGATGCGATGAGCCGACATCGAGGTGCCAAACCCTGCCGTCGATGTGAACTCTTGGGCAGGATAAGCCTGTTATCCCCGGAGTACCTTTTATCCGTTGAGCGACGGCCCTTCCACTCGGAACCGCCGGATCACTAAGCCCTACTTTCGTACCTGCTCGACTTGTAGGTCTCGCAGTCAAGCACCCTTACACCTTTGCGCTCTATGGCTGATTTCCAAACAGCCTGAGGGTACCTTTGGGCGCCTCCGTTACAATTTGGGAGGCGACCGCCCCAGTCAAACTACCCACCAGACACTGTCCCCGACCCGGATCACGGGCCAAGGTTAGACTCTCGATGCAGTAAGGGTGGTATCTCACG
>Ga0307423_1000422_pt1 | contig 28614 bp, 18 predicted proteins | sample SalMarWE160310MG_FD_202154 | JGI IMG/M metagenome (GOLD analysis project Ga0307423, IMG submission 202154) | Salt marsh sediment microbial communities from the Plum Island Ecosystem LTER, Massachusetts, United States - WE1603-10 | ecosystem: Environmental > Aquatic > Marine > Intertidal zone >... | reverse complement strand
GCCACCCCTTGGGGGTGGCCGCCCTTCGTTTGCACCCACCTGGCCGGGGCTTCCCTCCGCCGAGTGCTGCGCTAGGCTGCCGAGTCCGCTGCGAGCCGCCCGGCTCCCGGCGGCTCCGATGAGGAGAAGCCCATGCTGCGCCGCCTGCTCGACTCGCCGCGAACCTACTACGCACTCGCCGGGATCCTCCTCGTCGTGGCGGTGCTCTCCCAGTTCGAGATCCGCACGCCCACGCGTCCCGAGGGGCGCCAGGCCGAGCTCGCGGCCCTGCGCGCACGCGACGACGTCAACGTGCTCTTCATCCTCGTCGACACGCTGCGGTCGGATCGCCTCCACGCCTACGGCTACGCGCGCGAGACCAGCCCCTGGATGGACGAGCTGGCCCGCACCGGCGTGCGCTTCGCCCGGGTGGTGAGCCAGTCGAGCTGGACCAAGTGCTCGATGGCCTCGCTCTGGACGGCCACCTACCCGGTGCGAAACGGCATCTTGCGCTGGGGCCACGCCCTGCCCGAGGAGGCCCCGCTCCCCGCCGAGCAGCTGCGGGCCGCGGGCTTTCGCACCGCCGGTATCTTCCGCAACGGCTGGGTGGCGGCCAACTTCGGCTTCGGGCAGGGCTTTCAGGACTACATCCGGCCGCTCCCCAGCGTCTCGCCCGGCAAGCGCACCCCCCGCTCCTACGAGCGGCTGAAGGGCACCGACGAGGATGCCACCCAGGCGGGCATCGAGTTCCTGCGCACCTACGGCGACGAGCGCTTCCTGCTCTACCTCCACTACATGGACGCCCACCAGTACACCTACACCGAGACCTCGGCGCTGTTCGGCACCAGCTACTCGGACGCCTACGACAACGCCATCCACTGGACCGACCAGAACATCGGCGCGCTGCTCCGGGAGCTCGACGAGCTGGGGCTGCGGGACCGCACGGTGGTGGTGATCGCCTCCGACCACGGTGAGGAGTTCCTCGAGCACGGCCACGAGGGCCACGCCAAGAGCCTCTACCGGGAGGTGATCGAGGTGCCCTGGATCGTGAGCCTGCCCTTCCGCCTGGAGCCCGGCGTCACAGTGGAGACACCCGTCGAGAACGTCGACATCTGGCCGACGCTGCTCGACCTTCTGGGCGTGCCAGCACTGCCCAAGACGGACGGGCGCTCACGACTTCCGCTGATCGAGGCCGCGCTAAAGGGGGTGGGGGAAGCGGTCCCGGCTCCAGACGACTCCGCGATTGCCATCTCCCAACTCGACCGGCGCTGGGGCTTCACGGAGGGCCCATCCGAGACCCTCGTCGCCGTCACCCAGGGCCCGTATCGCCTGATCGTCACCAGGAGGCCGGACGAGGGCGACCAGGCGGAGCTCTTCGACCACCGCGTCGATCCCGGGGAGCACCAAAGTATCGCCGCAGAGCAACCCGAGCTTCGTGCCCGCCTCCAAGAGCAGGCCGCCAGCTATCTCGCGCGTCCTCCCCTGCCCTGGGGCGCCCCCCTCGAGGTCGAGGTCTCCGACCTCGAGCGCGGACAGCTCCAGGCCCTCGGCTACGTGGTCCGCTGAGTCCCTCCTCGAAGGGCTTTCCCCCAAGGGATCCAGGGTGCCTCCAACGCAACGAGCCGGAGGCCTTGCCCTACGAGCTGGTCAGCGACGTCTACCACCCGAATACGGTCGACGTCCTCGATCGCGAGGTCGGCTTGGGAAGGCCGGGGCAACTGCTGCTGTGTCTTCGCGAGCTCGATCTGGTGGCCATCGTGGATCCCGATCGCGAGGCCGTCGTGTGGCGCCGAGTGCGCGAACCCCCAGCACCCGAAATAGGTTGGCAATTTGATGGGAGCCGTAGCTCACCCAGAGGGTGTCGCCTCCTGCCTCCCCGTCGATGGCGAGAATCCTTTGAGAGAGCGGAGGATCAGTCCTGCTCCAATCCGATGTTGACGTTGCGCCGCGGGAAGGGAGTGTCGTGGGCCGCCTGGGCAAAGGCGAGGGGCAGCCGGACGTACCACTCGTCGCCTCGGATGACGCGGGCTTCGCCGACCAGGATCTCCGAGGCGGGGGAGCCGTCGATCACCTGGTGCCACACAGGAAGCGAGAAGCCATGGATCCGGAGGCCGACCATGACTCCCAGCAGTGCCAGCGCAACCAGGAAGATCCAGAGCGGCAGCCACGGATGGCGATCCTCTGGGACGCCGACCCCGTCCGAGGGTACCATCGGCGAGAATGTCGATTCGCGCGATCGCATGGGTGGGCCTCGCATTATCGCTCGGGCTCTTCGCCGTCGCGCTGCTCGGCCGCTTGTCGTATCCGCTCCTCTGGCAGGATGAGGGGGAGACCGCCGTCTTCGCGCGCCGGGTGCTCGAATACGGGTACCCCAAGGTGCACGGCGCTCGCAATGTCGTCTATCAGTTCGGATTCGACGTGGCCCACGGCGTCGAGGAGCGATCGGACGCCTACATCGGAACGACCTGGGGGCACTTCTACTTCGCCGCCCCCGCCGTCGCCCTGGCCGACCGCACCGACGACCTGCGCGCGAAGACGGCGTTGATGCGACTTCCCTTCGCACTTGCCGGTGCCGCCGGCGTGCTGGTCGTCCTCGCCGGGCTGCTCCCCGCGGTTCGCAGCCGGGGGGCGCGGCTCGCCCTCGCCAGCGCCCACCTGCTCCTCGCCACGGTCTGCGTCGCTCTGCTGCTTCATCTGCGCGAGGTTCGCTACTACGCCCTCGTCACCCTGCTCTCTTCGTCAATCTTCGCCGTCCACGCCTGGCACTTTGCCTACCGCCGCATCGGCTTCCGCGCCTGGGCTCTCTCGACGGCGTTGCTCCTCTTCCTGGTCTACCACACCTTCTACGTCGGGTTCTTCGTCCTCTGGGCGGCCCTGGTCGTCGACCGTCTGCTGGCGAGCCGCGAGCAGCCTGAGGGGAGTCGTGCGGGCGTGCTGATCCGGGAGCTCGCACCCCTGGTCGCCACCGCACTGGCCGTCGCCCCCTTCGTGCTGTTCTTCGAGCAAATCCAGACCGCTCGGGCCTTCGCCGACCGCTTCCAGCTCGGCCCCGCAGACTACGCGCGAAACGCACTGGCGATCCTGCGCTACATGGCGCGTTACGAACTCCTGGTGCCGGCCATGGGTCTCGCCGCCGTCGGGCTCGCGCTGGCGCGCCTCCCCACCTCGGAGCAGCCGGAGGCACGAGACACGGCGGCGCCCGCCCGCCGCTTCCTCGGGCTTCTCCTGACGCTGAACGTGCTGTTCAACGCTGTGAACCCGGTCCTCTACGGCCGCTACTTCGTCGTGTTCTCTCCGCTGCTGAACGGTCTCGTCCTGCTCCAGCTGGTGCACCTCGCGCAGTGGGGCCGTTCGCGTGCCGGGCGCGGCGCTTCGCCGGCGATGCGCAGAGCGGTGGTGCTGCTGTCGTTGGGGCTCCTGGCTGCCGGCATCCTGCCCAAGGCCCCCGAGGTGGAGGGCCGGCTGCAAGAGCTGCGCAATCCGGTGCGAGGTCCGCTCGACTTCGCGATTCCCTTTCTCGCGGAGCGGTACCCGGACACCCGTCAGCTGGTGATCGCGACCAACTACGAGTCCTACCCGCTGATGATCTACCTGGGCAGCCACGTGATCGTCGGCCTCTCGGGAGCGAATCTCACCCGGGATCGAACCCAGCGGCCCGACGTGGTGATCCCCCGCAAGGCCTGGTTGCGCCACATCGGCGTCCTCGCCGGCTTCCTTCGCGAGGGCGAGTTCGAGCGTCACCTGCTCCCCGTCGTGGATGCGCACTACAACACGATTCCCGAGCTGGGCCGCTGGCCCACGGTTCCAGTGACCCATGCCTTCGAAACCCGGATCCCGCAGAGCCAGGCTCAGAGCCTCGAGCTGTTCGTGCGCGTCGATCCGTCCGCCGCCGCAGCGGATCGGAACGAGGCTCCTTGAGCCGCTTCCGGTAGGCGGTCTGCTACTCTGCCGGGTTCGCGAAAGCTCCTCGGGGGATGCCGATGATCCGTTCCGTCGCACTGCTGCTCACCGTTCTGACGGGATTCAGCGGTCTCGTCTACGAGGTGACCTGGCAGAAGTACCTGGCGACCCTGCTCGGGTCGCACAGCGAGGCGACCGCGGCGGTACTCGCGCTCTTCCTCGGGGGCCTCAGCCTCGGCTACTCGCTCTTCGGTCGCGTGAGCCGGAGGCTGGCCGAGTCGGGCTCGCCCGAAGGCGTCCGCGGCCGCCTGCTGCGCGTGTACGGACTGGTGGAGCTCGGAATCGGGCTCTACGCCTTCGTCTTCCCCCTGGCCTTCTTCGTCGCCAGGAGCATCTCGCTCTGGATTCCCGTCGAGCAGCAGGGGATCGCCTTCGCCTTCGACGTGCTGCTCTCGGCCCTCCTGATCGGGCCGCCCGCGATCCTGATGGGCGCGACGATCCCGATGCTGACACAGGCGCTCGCCCGGGCCCTCGACGACGCGACTCGTTTTCACGCCCTCGTCTACGGGCTCAACACGGCGGGCGCCTTCGCGGGTGCCCTCGCCGCGGCATTCTGGCTGGTGCCCCGACTCGGACTGGTGGGAGTCCTGGTGGTGATGGGGCTGGTGAACTCGGCAGCGGGAATCGGCTTCGTCCTGCTCGCCCGGCGCCCCCCGCGAGAGGCCGTGCAGACTGCGGAAGAGGGGAAGAAGCTCGCGACCGTCACGGGCTTCGGCTCCTACGCTGCCGTGGCACTCCTGGTCGGCTTCGCCATGATGGCCGTGCAGGCCGTGCTGATCCGCGTCGGCGGGCTCTCGTTGGGCTCCTCTCCCTTCACCTTTGCGATGGTGGTGGCGGTCTTCGTGCTCTGCATCGCGCTGGGTAGCCTGGCCGTCTCCCTTCCCGCCCGGATCCCCCGGGCGGTCATCGTGATCAACCAGTGGCTGCTCCTGCTTTCCCTCGGTGCGCTCTACTTGGTGCTCGAGGACGCGCCCTACTGGGCCCACGTCCTCCGCAGCTTCTTCCGCAGCGAGCCGGAGGTTTTTCCCGCTTACTGGTTCGCCGTCTTCCTGGGCCTGCTGGCGTTCCTGGGCCTACCCGTCGTCTTCTCCGGTGCGGTGCTGCCGCTCCTCTTCCATCGCCTGCGCCACGAGGTCGGCGAGCTCGGCGACCTGGCTGGACGTCTCTACAGCTGGAACACCGTCGGGTCGTTGCTGGGCGCCCTCTTCGGAGGATATCTGCTCCTCTTCTGGATGGATCTCCACGAGGTCTATCGGATCGCGCTCGCCGGCGCCCTCGCAGCGGCGGTGCTGCTGAGCGCCCGCGTGTTGGGCAGGAGTTCGATGCTGGCATGGGGGAGCCTGGCGGCCGCCGCGCTGGTGGGCGTCGCGCTGCTTCCCGCCTGGCCGCCCCAGCACTTCGCCCTCGGTCTCTTCCGCATGCGGGGACCGACCCCCCTCACCCACGCGGGTCCCGCCGCGTTCTACCGGGATCGCGCGGCGCACCTCGAGGTGTTGTTCTACGAGGACGACGCCACCAACTCGATCGCGGTGACTCGCGAGAAGGGCGCGGACCGCGCCCTCTCCATCGTCAACAACGGAAAATCCGACGGAAATCTCGTCGCGGACTACCCCACGATGGCACTCACCGGCCTGGTTCCGGCTCTGCTCGCAGAGCACCCCGCGCGCAGCTTCGTCATCGGCTACGGAACCGGCGTCACCGTGGGCGAGCTCGCCGCGCTTCCCGAGGTCGAGGAGGTCGTGGTGGCGGAAATCTCGCGGGGAGTGCTGCGTGCCGCTCCCTTCTTCGACCCGGGCAATCTGGGCGCCTCGGTGAGCCCGAAGGTGAAGCTGGTGCGCGGCGACGCCTATCGCGTCCTGCTTCGGACCCCGGGTCGCTTCGACGTGATCGCCTCCGAGCCCTCCAATCCCTGGATGGCCGGAGTCGAGATGCTCTACAGCGCGGAGTTCCTCCGGGCAGCCCGGGAGCGTCTCAAGCCGGGCGGGGTCTACGCCCAGTGGTTCCACGGATACGAGACCAACCAGGAGACCATTTCCGTCGTCCTGCGCACCTACGCTTCGGTCTTCGACGACGTCGCCATCTGGTACACATTGGGACCGGACCTCCTCCTGATCGGCTTCGCCGAGGGGAACCCGGATCCCCTCCCCCGCCTGGTGGAGCGGGTGTCTTCCCCTCCCTATCGGGCGGGGCTGGCCCGCGCCGGAATCGAGGGCACGGCGGCACTCCTGGCGCACGAGCTGGTCCCGCGAGGTGTCCTGCACAGCTCGAGGGACGACGCCCCGGTGCACACGCTACTCCATCCGATCCTGAGCGATCGCGCCGCGCGGGCCTTTTTCGCCGGCGGTTACGTCGAGCTCCCCAGCTTCGCCCACCTGCGCGACGCCCGGGTCGGCGAGCGCAACTCGCTTCTGCGTCGCTACGTGCGGGAAAACGGCGGCGCGCTCTCTCCGCAGGACCGAACCCGGTTGGCAGATCAGCTCTGCCAGAGTCGGCCCAACGAGTGCGCGGTCGCCCTGGCCGCGTGGCTTCACGAGGAGTGGCGGTCCAACGAGCTCGCCCAGCGGATCCAAGGGGCCAGGAGCCGCTTCAGGATCCAGGGTCCACCGCTCTCCGGCCCGTTCCTGCGCCGTCTCTCCCGGTTCTTCGAAGCCGACGCGGGTGAGCTACCCCGCGTGACCCCAGAGGTCGCCGGGCGGGAGGCGCAGCTCTTCATCCAGTATTACTTCCCGGGCATTCCCTTCGAGCGCCGACACCTGGCCCGGCTCTTCGACCGGTGCGCGATGGACTTGGAGAGCGCCCCGCGCTGCCTGGAAGAGCGCGAGAAGGCGGAACGCCGGCTCGGCTGGCTCGGCGCGGAACTCAGCGCCAGCCGAGGCGAAGCTCCTTCTGCGCCGCCTGCAGCTCGGTGGAGTCCGGCGAGACCTTGAGTGCGCGCTTCAGACGGGCGAGCGCGCGCGCGCGCCGCCCCGCCTTGACCTCCGCGCGTGCCAGCCGGAGCGCAGCCCGAGGCTGGTCTCTGACCTCGGCTGAGATGCGCGAAAGGAGGCTGTCGGCTCGCTCGCCGGCCTCGATCCGCAGGGCAGCCTGGCGCCACAGGGCTTCCGCGCTCGCACCGCGGGAGTCGGCTGCACGTCGGTAGAAAACGACCGCCTGCTCGAGCTCCCCTCGCGCTTCCGCGATCCGCCCCAGACCCACGATCGGCTCGGCGGAGGCGGGATCGAGACGGGCGGCCTCCTCGAAGGAGCGCGCCGCCTCCTCGAACCGTCCTTGCTCCTCGAGAGCCTCGGCCAGAGCCAGGTGCACCCCCGACACCCAGGGTGCCTGGCCCAGCGCAGCTCGTGCGAAACGCTCCGCCGCCTCAGCTCTTCCCGCTCGCCGGGCCGCCTCGGAGCGATAGAGATCGAACAAATAGCCCCCGGAGTCGAGAGCCTCGAGCAGCGCGAGTGCTTCCTCCGGACGGTCCGCCGCCATCAGGCCGATCGCCATCTGCAGCTTCATCACTTGCGCCAGACCGTCCTTCGGGTCGGCCCCCCCCACCTGGCCGAGCTCAGCCGCCGGGATTGCCGCGTCGCCCGTCAGATATCCGAGTCGCGCGAGCTGCGCGCGTCGAGCGGCGTCCGGTGTGAGTGTGGGTTCGACCGGCCGGGCGTTCGCGAGCCGCCTCTCGAGACCGCGCTCCAGCTCTGCGACGACATCCGGGCGCGCACGGGCCAGATTCCGGACCTCCCGGGGATCCTCCAGGAGATCGTAGAGCTCGGGGCGCGGCGCCCGGATGTACTTGAAGCGGGCCGAACGCACTCCGAGAAGCGGGCTCCAGCCCAGGTCGAGCTGCGGCACCAGCGTCTCCATATATCCGAGAGACTCCTGTGAGTGGGTGTCCGGCGGATTCGCGAGCAGGTCGAGGCCGTCCGCGTCGCGAAATGGCTCCGCCCCCGCCAGGCTGAGGATGGTGGGCGCGACGTCGACGAGTCGAGCTGGCCTCTGCTCGACCTTCCCCCGCGAAAGGCCCGCTCCGCTCAGGATCAGGGGAACCCGCTGGGTGGCGTCGTAGATCGTGAGCGAGTGGGTCATCTCCCCGTGCTCACCGAGACTCTCACCGTGGTCGCTGGTGACCACGAAGAGGGTGCGCCTTTCGTCCCAGCGGGCCCGTACCAGTTCCACCAACCGGCCCAGCTCCGCATCCGCGAAGGCGATCTCGCCCGCGTACGGATGAGAGGGCGAGCGGGCCAGGTAACGCGCAGGTGGATTGTAGCCCGCATGAGGGTCGTAGAGGTGCAGCCACAGGAAGAAGCGCTCGGGCGCGGTCTCGAGCCACGCGATGGCGGAGTCGACCACCCGATCGGCGGTGCGCTCCGCGAAGCCAAACTCCCCCGCGGCGCGACGCGGAGCCATGCGATCGTCGTAGTCGTCGAATCCCCGAGCCAGCCCGTACTGCCGGTCCAGCACCACCGCCCCGATGAAGGCGGCCGTGGCAAAACCCCGCTCGCGCATACGCTGCGCCAGTGTGGGGAAGCCGCTATCGAGCTGGAAGGTGGAGTTGTTGCGCACCCCGTGCCGAGGCGGATCGAGCCCCGTCATCAGCGAGGTGTGCGAAGGCAGCGTGAGGGGCGCCGGCGAAATCGCGGTCTCGAAGCGCACGCCGCGTTCGGCCAGCGCGTCGAGCACCGGGGTTTCGACCCAGCGCCCACCGTAGCACCCGAGGTGATCGGCGCGAAGCGTGTCGATGGTGACGAGAACAACGCGGTCCACGCTCGAGCCCGGGATGCAGCCCAACGCGAGGGTCCCGTGCAGAGCCAGGGCGATTGCGAGGCGGCTCGCTCGGGCCAACTCCTCGCCGCGCCGAAGACCCTCGATCCAGGTGCTCCACATCCCGGCGACGGTAGCCTGGCTCCTTGCCGGAGGGAACCGGGCTCGGCGACGGCAGCGAGAGCCCGTGGAGCGGAGGAGCGTCCGCCGTGGGCGTATCCTATGCTTTTGTGTTCGTTTTTCTGGAGGTCCCTGTGTTGCGCCTTCGTCAGCTCCGCTGCGCACTGATCGTCTCGCTTGCCGCGTCTGCCATCGCTTGCGCCTCCGAGGAGGAGCGCTTCGAGGAGCACATGGCCCGGGCCCAGGCCTACCGGGAGCACGAGCAGTTCAAGGAGGCGACCGTCGAGCTGCGCTCGGCCCTCAAGCTCAAGCCAGACAGCGCCGTGGTCAACGAGCAGATTGCGGACCTCGCCCGCGAGTCCGCCCAATTCGAGAACGCCGTCTTCTTCTATCGGGAGGCTCAGCGGCTCGATCCTCAGTGGGTCGAGCCGCTGCTCGGCGAGTTCCAGCTGGTTCTCGGGAGCGATCTCAAGCGCGCCGCCGAAATCACCCGGATCGCCCTCGAGCTGGCTCCCGACGACCCCCGTGTCCACCTGAGGCTTGCGGAACTCAAGCTGGTCGGTGGAGACACCGATGAAGCGCTCGCCGCCGTGCTGACCGCCATCGAGCTGGCTCCCGACGATCCCGCCAACTATCTGGCTCTGGCCTCCGTCTACCAGGCGAAGTTGCGCGAGCAGCAGCTCCTGGGTGAGGAGCCTTCGGATGAGCTCTACCGCTCGGCCATCGAAGCACTCGAAAGGGCCGACGAAGGCGAGACGTCCATCCAGGCGCGGATCCAGAGAGCGCGCACTCTGGCAGGCTGGCAGGGGCACGGCGAGGAGGCGCACGCGGCGTTTCAGGCCGCGCTCGAGCGTGCCGTCGAGCTCAAGGACCGGCCTTATCAGCTCATGATCGCGGAGGAAATCGCGCTCCGCGCGCGGCGCCTGGGCGAGTCGGAGATGGAAAGAGAGGCGCTGGAAGCCATCACCGCTCTCGACCCCAGGGAATTCTCGGAACGCGAGCGGTGGGCGTTGGGGGATCCCGAGGCCCGGATCCGCCGAGCCTGGAGCGATCTGGCGAATCTCGCCGAGAGGGAGAGCCCCGGCACGGGTCCCACCGTGCTCGAGCGTCTGCTCGAGGAGCAACCCGAGGACGCGCAGGCGCATCTCTTCTACGCGCGGTTCCTCCATTCGCACGGGCATAGCAAGGACGCGTTCGCGCATCTCGAGGCGAGCGCCGACCGGGACATCGCGCCCGCACTCCTCCTCGACGAGGGCGTTCGCCTTGCCCTCGAGAGCGCCGACGTGGAGACGGCGCGTCGCTATCTCGAGCGCCTCAGCGTCGAGCATCCCGGCCACGTCCACACGCTGCTCGCAAACGCGCGGATGGCCCTCGCGACGGGCGGCTCCGCCGCGGCGGCGGAGCTGCTTGGGCGCGTAAACGAGATCGAGGAGAGCGCCGAGTCCCAGCGCCTCCTCGCGATGGCGGAGTTCCGGACGGGGAACCTCGCGGCAGCTCAGCAGGCGACAAACCGCTCGCTGGAGCTCGAGCCGGGTAACCCGGCGACTCTGCGCCTCCAGGCGCGGATCCAATACCAGGGCGGCGACTGGGCGGGGGTTCTACAGACCTTGAATCTCCTCCGTGCGAGCGGGGCGCGCCTCCAGACCGAAGACCGGATGCTCGCGATTCAGCCCCTCTACCAGCTGGACCGGCAGGCAGCGGGACGCAGGCTCCTCGACCAGATCCTCGCGACCGATCCACCCCCGGAGGCCGCCATCGTCGCGTTCGTCCGCAACGAGGCCGCCCGCGATCCGGGGAGAACGGAGAGCCTGCTCGATGAAGCGCTGGCTCGAGATCCGGACAGCGTGTCGCTTCTGAGGGCTGCGACCGTCTTCGACCTGAGCACCGGCAAGATCGATCGTGCGCTTGCCCGCCTGAATCGCGGCCTCGAGGCGAGGCCCGAGGTTCCGCTCCTGCTCGCACTGCGAGCGCAGGTACTCGCCCGCGCGGACCGTTTGGAGGAGGCTGAACGAGACGCTCGACAAGCCTTCGAGCGCAGCCCGTCACTGCCCGGCGTGCTCGACCTGATCCTCTCCATCTACGAGCGGCAAGGACGCATCGGCGTCGCCATCGAGCAGCTCGAAGCTTCCGAGAGCGCGGGGCTGCTCGAACCCAATCATCGCGTTCTACTGGGGCGGCTTCACCTGAGAAACGGGAACGCCGCTCGCGCGGCAGAGCTGTACGAGGCGGCCCTCGCGGAGGATCCCAATCTCGCCGGTGCGAAGAACGATCTCGCGTTCCTGTTGGCTCGGGAGGGACGAGACCTGGATCGGGCTCTCCAGCTGGCTCAGGAGGCGCAGCAGGCGCTCGGTAACGTTCCGCAGGTGGTCGACACGCTGGGCTATGTGATGCTGCGCCGGGGGCTGGCGGGACCGGCAGCCGAGCAGTTCGGCTCCGCGCTCCTCCTGGCAGAGGAGCGGGGAGAAGCGTCCGCGGATCTTCACTATCACATGGGACTGGCACTGCGTGCCCTCGGACAGGAAGAGACAGCGGCCGAGCACCTGGCGAAGGCGCTGTCGGTGGATCCGGAGTTCGTGGATGCAGAGGATGCCAGGCGGCAGCTCGAGGAGGCGCGCGCCGCCACCAGCGAGAGCGGCGCGCCCGCGTCGTAGCGCTCGCGTGACCTCGACGTCCGCGCAGCCGCCGCAGGAAACGCCGAGTCCGGCGGTAGCGGGGCCTCGCTGGCTCTTTCTCGCCACGGCCACCTCGGTGATCGCGCTCCACGCGATCCTGCTGTTCGCGTCTCCGGGCCTCCACGGCGGTGGCGACCTGCTCCCCCACCTGCGCATGGTCGAGCTGATGGGGGTGACGCCCGCGCTGCGAAACGTCTACCCCCCGGCCTACCATCTGTTGGGGGCGCTCCTTTCGCCCGTCGTCGGTCTCGCCGCGTACCCGAAGCTCTTCGCGGTGGGTGCGACTGCGATCTCGATCGGGTGCTTCCGGTACTTCCAGGGACGGGCCGGGCTCCCCGACTACACCTCGGTCCTGTTCACCCTCTGGCCCTACAGCTTCACGCTCTCCTGGACGATGCCGAAGATCGAGGTAGCCGGATACGCCCTGGTCTTCCTGGGCCTCGGCCTGCTGATGGCGCGGCGCCATGCGTGGCTCGCCCTGGTCCTCGCTGTGACCTTCTGGGTGCACACGCCCGGGGCCCTCCTGCTCGGGCTTTGCGGGGGTGTCCTCGCCCTGGTGCGGCGGGACGCTCGCGCGCTGACCGCGCTGGCGCTGGGGACCCTGGGCGCGGTGCCCCTGATCGGCGCCCACCTGGCAGCGGGATGCTCCCTGCAGCAGGCGCTGCTCTTCGAGGAGGGCGACTACCTGCACATCGCAGGGCTTCGGAGCACGCTGAATCGATGGCCTCTCTTCCTGGCGCTCGCAAGTCCTCCCGCCCTGGTCGCCGCGATCGCGGGCGCTCGAGATGTCTGGACCCGCGACCGGGCGCTGGCAGCCCTCTGCGGCGTGCTCGTCCTCCTCTACCTCCAGGAGCTCTGGCTCGCACCCTTCGGCGTCGGGACGACGGTGAACCTCAACCGGGGCCTCTCACTCCTCGCCGTCCCGGTCGCCATCTCGGCGGGCGTCTGGCTCGCCTCCCGGCCCCGGCTCGCACCCTGGGTGCTCGGCGCAGCGGCGCTGTGGTGCGTCACCTGCGCGCTGACGGTGGCGAGGGAGCCGATCTCCTGGCGGCCCGTCGTCCTCGAGGAGATCCGGGACCTGCGCATGGTGCGCTGTCGCTTCGGCTGGAACGCGCCGCATGCCGCCTATCTCAAGAATCGCCGCCCTCGCACGCCCGCACACCACTGAGCCAGCCGATGATCAGCGCCCGCTACCGTGTTGCGGGGTGCCGTTTGGCGAGCCCTCTCCGGCACGGGCAGGCTTCCCCGATGGGTCGGATGGGCGCCTTTGCTCTCCTCGCCATCAGCGTGGCTTCACTCGCCGTGAGCGGATGCAATCCCAGCGGATGCGCAAGAGGAAGGGAGGCGAGGCTCGACGGAGCCGTTCTCATCGTGCTGGACACGCTTCGGGCCGACGGACTCTCGGCCTACGGCAACCCGCGTCCAACCTCCCCCAGGATCGACGCACTCGCGCAGCAGCGGGCGGAGGAGCTCGCACGGCTCGAGGCCGAACTCCGCACGCTGAGATCGTCCATCGCCAAGGAAGGCCCTCCGAGCTACGCGCCGCAGCGGGAGGTGCCCCCTGAGCTGCGGGAGCGGCTCGAGGCCCTGGGATACGCTCAGTGAGGTCTCCTGGCTTCGCTTCAACGCCTCACTGAAGGCCTATCGCAAAGCGCCTCCCATCGTAGAGGATCCGATGGGGACCTTTCAGGCGCGCTGCCAGGAACGCGACGCCTCCTTCGCGGTCCATGTAGGGGCGCACGTCGACCCGATGCTTCGGGAGCTCTCGCAGGGCACTCTGGAAACGGACTCCCAGACCGAACAGGTCGAAGGGCTCCGGGTGGAACAGGTAGACCGTTCCGGCATCGCCGACGAAGCTCCAGGCCTCGCCTCGAGCGAGGGTGCGGCGCACCTGCCAGATCGCGTCGAGAGAGCGCAGCTCCTCGCCGAGGAAAGCGACCTGGTTGTGAAGCCCCCAGTCGAGGCAGACGACCCGTGTGCCGGGCGAGACCGCCAGCTCCTCCACGAATCCGACGATCGCATCGCTCCAGTACCCGCGGCCACCGCTCCGCTCGATGTCCGTATGGGTGTTCCACACGACGCGAAGGTTCGCAGCCACGAGTGCGAGCAACAGCGCCGCGGCCAGCGCTCGTCGGACAGTCAGCCAAAGGCCCGAGATCCCGTGAGGTGGCCGCCACTCCCGCCACAGCGCGACGAGACCGACGGCCACGATCCCGTGAGGAAAGGGGTAGACATTCATCACGTGGTGCGCCCGCTCCGCGCCGGGCAGCAGGAGCAGGAGGCCCGCCAGAAAGACGCCGCAAAGGAGAAACAGGGCGGTGCCCGGCGGTGCCCGGCGGCGCAGGACGCCCAGCGCGAGTCCAGCGCACGTCACCACGAGGACCAGACCCAGAACGCCCTGTGGTACGTCCAGGGGGAACATCGCATCGAAGCGACCTCCCACCTTCATCAGGCGCAGGAAGTAGGAACCGTCGAGAACGCTCGCGAGCGCGCGCGTCTTGTCCGAGAAGCTCACTTCCTCGGCGAGCCTTCCGGCCGTACCTTCGAGCTCCGGAAGGGAGACCAGGACCGGTAGGGCGAAGAGAGCCGCAGTCAGGATCGCGGCGACGACGTGAGCGCGCCGCTGACGAACCACGCGCAGGAGCGCGTCACGGTCGACGGCGAGCAGTGCCAGGACCGCCGCCGCGGGGAACAGCGCGAAGTCGATCTTGTTGTAGATGCCGAGGCCCAGTGCGGCACCCGCGAGCAGCGCGTGTTGCAGCCTTCCGCTCTGCCACCAGGCGACTGCGAAGAGCAGGCTGGCGCAGCGCAGCAGAAAGCCGAGCGGGAACGAGCCCCAATCGTGGCGGCTCAGGAAGAGAAAGCTCGGATCGCAGACCAGGAGCAGACCCGTGACGAGCGCGACTGCCGGTCCGAAGACACGTCGGGCAAAGGCGACGCAGACCAGGAGTCCGAGGGCGCTCCAAGCGAGGGTGGTGAGACGCAGGACGGAGAGATCGCCTCCCGCGACGGCGAAGCTTGGAATCAGGAGCTGGCTCTTCAGCGCTCCCATGTAGGCCTGCGTCATCCAGGGGAAGGAGCGGCCGCCGAGGCGCAGGACTTCGGAGCCGGGAAGAGGCAGCGCTCGAGCCCGGCCCTCCAGGAACTCCAGGCTCGGGAGTGCCTGGATCACCTCGTCGTAGTAGGGACCCGGCACGCCGAGGTCTCCGACCGCAAGTAGCGACATCAGCAGGATCAGGCCGAGACAGGCTGCACCGGTGGTCCGCACGCGCCCCCCCTTCTCACCCTGCGAACGAGAGGTAGAGAACGCCCAGCAGCGCGCCCCACCAGGCGAAGAGGAGCACACGGCCTGGGGTCCATTCGCGGCGGGCGAGCCAGCGGTCGACGCCCACGAAGCCCCAGGCGAAGAAGAGCGCGAGCACGGGTGTAAGCGCCAGGATGTAGGAAGCGCGCGCCTGGCCGTGGTAGGGAAGCACCAGGGTCACGTAGAAGAGCGCGAATCCCATCGCGGCACACAAGAGGACCAGCAGACCGAACGCCGCGCGTCGCTCCGGCTCCCGCTCCCGAATCGCGGCCCGGACGCAGCGCAGGAAGCCGAACCCAAGAAGCCCCGTGGCGGGCAGCGCGAGCGCGTAGCCCGCCGCCATGAATTTGTAGTTCCAGGCCAGATGCCGCACCCGGACGCCAGCGCGCCCCGCCACGAAGCCATCGCCCCAGAAGGTCGAGTAGAGAGAATCCCAGAAGGACACGAACCCCGAGAAGAAGGGACGCACCAGCACCTCCCCGAAGCGAAGATAGTACTGCGGCGTGTGGAACCCGGGCGGGGACCACCAGACTCGATCGGGGCTCGGGAGGTCCCAGTTCCCCACCACCGGCCGGCCGAATTCCGCCAGATTGCGCGCGTAGAACCACCCGGAGACCACGAGTGCCGGGAGCAGCAGTGCGGCGCCGCGCGCCAGCGCCGCGCCGGGTCGGCGGTGCCGCATCAGGATCTTGACTCCCACGGCGACGAAGAGGAGCGGAGCCACCAGGAGCGCGGTGAACTTGGTGAGGAGAGCGAGCCCGACCAGCAGTGAGACGAGCGCGGCTCGAAGCGGACTCACCTCCTCTGCGAGGAGGATCTCGATGCAGACGAGCAATGCAGAGCCGGCGAGGAATGCGTGGAGGCCCTCGTTGGAGTAGTAGGCGGCGATGTACAGGTTGACCGGAAGCACGGCGGCAAAGAGCGTGGCGTGCACCCAGGCGACGCGGTCCCCCGGCAGGAGGCGCCGAGCCAGCAACCCGGCGAGCCACACGTTCCCGAGGCCCGCCAGGAATGGAACCAGCTTCAGGGCGACGACATCGGGCCTGGTCCGGCCGAGCCACTCCGCCAACTCCTCGAATGCCGCGCTCGCCAGGTAGAAGAGCGGCGGTTGGTAGGTCGACCAGCCGTCCGTGGCGAGCGGGATTCGTCCGTCCCGTCGCATCAGGCGGAGGTAGTCGAGGTGGTCGCCGGCATCGAAGCCGGTAGTGAGATCGATTCCCCGGAACTTGGCCAGAAAGAGAGCGACCCAGGCCAGGATTGCGATCAGAAGCGCGGCGCGGGGCAGCCCGGGCCAGCGCGCCAGCGCGTCCAGCTGCCCTCGCAGCACCAGAAAGGCCAGGACGGGCGCCAGGAGCAGGAGACCAATCGGGACGGACACGAGGGCCTCGAGTGGTCGCTCGCTGGCATAGGAGTCGGGGTAGCGACGCGCGTCGGTGGCGAGGATCGTCCGGCGCATGGCGCCATCCTCGAGCGCGCCGATCCAGTGCGGACCGGTGGCGAAGGGCGCGCCGGCTCCCTCGAGCCACAGCGAAAGCAGTGCGGGGCCGTGCCGGTTGGCCACCTCGACGCGGATCGCGTTCAGTCCGCCGCGCACCAGGTCCGTCACCTCGAGCTCCCGGAAGTGCTTCCAGTCGGCCGTCTCCCGATTCGGGTCTGGAACCGGCGCGTCGTTGATGAAGACTCGCGCATCGCCGAAGGCGCGGAGGCCCAGGCGCACGAGCGGCTCCGGGTCCGTGACCTCGAAGCTGGCGAAGAAGCGCGTGACCGGCGCGTCCACGCGCCCCCACTGCTGGAGCCCGGCCGTGACCGGCCCGTCCACCATGATCCAAGGGGCGCGCTCGTCCTGGATCACGAGGATTCCCGATGGGGAGACGAAGACGGTACTCAGGACCAAGGCGATGGCGAGGAGGATCAGCACCCCCACTCCGCTCCACGCGAGCACGTCCCATCGGGTCTGCACGGGCTCCATCCTCACCTTCTGGATCAGGCCTGCTTCGATCTCCGAGATACCTAGCGCAGCAATGCCCCCCGGATAAACTCCTCCCATGCTCACGCCCCCGCGCAGCCGGAAGCGGGCCTGGATCCATGGGGCCATGCTCGGCTTCGCGGTGTTGCTGGGCTGCTGGGAAAGCGGGGATCACGCCGGGCGGGGTGTCACGGGGCCGCCTTCGGGAGGGCTGATCTTCGTCAGGGAAGTCGACGGGCGGGCCGACCTGGCCCGGGCACGGATCGCGGACGGGGCCGTGGTCATGGTCTCCCCGACGCCTGGGCGCGAAGAGCGCTGGCCCTACTGGTCCGATGTGACCCGACGCGTGGTCTTCCCGGCCCGTCCGTACGGTCCGACGTTGCAGGCGAACCTGGTCCTCTGGGATCCCGAGACCGGAGAGGAGAGGGTCCTGACGCCGACGCCCGACCGCGACGAGCGGTGGCCCACCTGGTCGCCGGTCGAGCCGCGGCTCGCCTACGCCTTCAAACAGCCACGGCGGTCTTCCGGAATCGCCCTGTATGACCTCGCCACGGAGCGTTCCGAGGTCATCGCGAGCGTCGCATTCCCCGGCACCTTCCTGCGCCCCGCCTTCTCGCCCGATGGACGCCGCCTCGTCGCCCAGCGACGTGCGGGCCGGAGCTCCGACACGGAGCTGTGGCTCCTCGAGGCCAGACGGCCTCCCCGCAGGCTCACGAGCGAGCCCGGGGCGATCGACACCAAGGCCCGTTTCACCCGCGACGGTCGGGCCATCCTCTTCACTCGCTGGCTCGAGGAACAGTGGACCGCGGACCTCTTCCGCCTCGATCTCGAGACCGGCACTGAGAGGCGGTTCGCAAGCCTTCCGACCGCGAACGATCACTCATGCTGGCCCTCGCCAACCCGCCAGGAGATCGCCTTCGTCTCGGATCGCGACGGCAGCAAGGACATCTTCCTGGCCGATCTCGCAGATGGGGTGCCCCGGAACCTGACGCGCTCGCCCGAGATCGACGAGAGTGCGCCCCTCTGGTCCCCGGACGGGGAGCGACTGGTGATCCTGCGGGACCCGCGGACCGAGCCCGGACGCCGGCCTTCCGCCGACGAGCACCGTCTCGCCGTGATCGACCGGGGAGGCCGCACGCTCTTCGAGACGCAGGGGATGATGGGAGACTGGATGCCCGCCTGGCCCGAGGCTACGGCACGGTAGCGTTCCGGGGCCTCACTCGACGTAGCCGAGCTGCTTGAGCTTCTCGCGCAGCGCCGGGTCGAGCTCCGCTGGCTCGCTTCCGTCCCAGGGAAGCGACTGCGCCCGGCGGAGCTCCACGGCCATGCGGTGCTCGAGCAGACGCAAGGCGCCGGGCGCGAAGCGGCGGGCGGGTCGCGGATCGAGCTCCTCGGGATCCCGCTCCAGGTCGTAGTAGGCCGGAACCCCTCCCCGGCCGGGTGCGATCACCTTCCAGCTGGGCCCTCGAAGCGCCGCCATCCTCCCCAGGTTGAGGAGCACGGGCGTGCGGACGGCCCGACCCGCCCGGATGTGCTTCGAGAGGTCCCGTCCCGTCGCTTCGGGGAGGGGTGGCGCCCCGAGCAGCCCGAGCAGGGTCGGGGCCACGTCCTCGAGGGAGACCACACCCCCGATCTTGGTTCCCGGTCGGATCACCCCGGGATACCGGAGAATCCAGGGAACCCTCACCGACTCCTCGAACAGGGTGTGCCAGTGGCCCTTGCGCCTGTGCTCGAAGAACTCGTCCCCGTGGTCCGAGACCAAAGAGATCAGTGTGCGTCCCGAATCGGAACGCTCACGGAGGGCGTCGAGAAGAGGCTCCAGCTGCGAATCGAGCCAGCGGATCTCCCCGTCGTAGAGCGCCCGCAGATGCCGGAGGTCGCGCTCGGGGAGGTGTTCGTTGATCGTCTGGTTGAAGCTGTAGTCCCGCACGTCCAGCTCGCCCTGGTAGTCGGGGTCGAACATCGTGTCGTAGGGCTCGGGGGGGATGTAGTCGTAGTGGACGTCCCAGAGGTGGACGAAGAGGAAGAAGGGAGCGGTGCTCGGGTCGCGCTCTCCGAGCCACTCGAGCGCCGCCCCGATCACCTGCGGCGCCGTCTCGTCCGCGTGGGAGTCGCGATGCCACTGGATGGGCGGCGGGAACGCAGCGGCCGCGCTGCTCACGAAGTTCCTGTAGACCGAGAAGCCGCGGTCGAACCCATAGGCGCGGGCGAGAAAGGGCGCGGAGACGAAACCCGCCGTCTGGTAGCCGAGCGGCGCCAGATGTTGGGCGAGAAGCGTACGCGCCGTATCGATGCGTCGTGCCGGCCCGGCGACGCGATGCGCGGGAATCGAGAGTCCGGTGAGCAGGGTCACGTGGCTGGGGAGGGTCCACGACGTCGGCGCCACAGCCGTCTGGAAGCGCAGCCCATCGGCCGCCAGCCGATCCATGGCAGGGCTGGTGTCGCGCTCCGCGCCGTAGCAACCGAGGCGATCCGCCCGCAGGCTGTCGATGGAGATCAGCACCAGGTTCGGCGGCCCCGCCTCCCGACACCCACCGGCGAGGAGCAACAAGGCAACGACGCCAGCGAACAGGACCCCGGACCGGCAACGCATCAGGGACCGGCCTCGGCCGCGCGCGCAGCGAGGCGGGGTCGGCGGGCGACCAGTCGCTCGCGCTCTTCGCCTTGCGCGAGCTGGATCGCTGCATCGAGAGCTGAGAGCGCCCGCCGGCTGCGGCCGCCTCGTTCGAACGCCTCGACCATGCGGATCCAGGGCTCGGGCGATCCCGGGTCGAGGGCCGCGGCGCGCTGCAAGGGATCCAGCGCCTCCTCCGGGCGCCCCGCCGCCAAGCAGAGCCGTGCGTAAGCGAGCTGCGCGTCGGCGACGTCGGGGTGCATCCCCGCCAGTCTCCGGAGCGAGGGAAGACCGGCGGCGGCTCGCCCGGTGGCCTGGTAGGCTGCCGCCACCAGGTCCAGGGAGCTCGAGTAGAGAAGCGCAGCGCCCGTCTCCGGATCCAGCCTTTCCAGGGCCTGGATTCCGCGGTCGAAGTACACCGCGGCTGGCTCGGGGCGCCCCGCGTCGAGCAGCGCCGAGGCCAGGTTGAAGAGCGCGGCCGGGTGGTCGGGATCGATCCGCACGTCCTCCTGCCAGATGGAAACCCGGCTGCGATAGTCATCCGTCCGGACCCCCGTCCGCCAGCCGAGCGCAACGCAAGCCATCGCCAGCAGCGCGAGCCCGGCGGCTCGGACCGCGCGCATCCTCCTCGGGTTGGCGCCGGCCCAGGCGCGAAGAGCGACGAATCCCCCCACCACCACCAGGCCGATCACGGCCGCGAGCGCCAGGTAAATGCGGCGCTGGGCGGCGATTTCGGTCACCACGGGCACGACACTGGAACTCGGCGCGAGGGTCAGGAAGAACCACGCCCCCGCGAACCCGAGCCGAGGGCGACGCCAGCAGGCCCACAGCGTCGCTGCGAAGAGTACGACCACAATGGCGCCCTGGGGTGGAAAATCCGCCCAGCTGCGGGCGGTCCAGACCGGATAGCTCAGTCGCAGCGCGTCCGGCCAGAAGCAGAGCCGCAGGTACTCGACGATCACACCCGCCTGGGTTCGCAGGTAGGACAGGGGTGAGATCTCGCTGCTCAGGGCCACCGCCTCCGCCCGCGGACCAGCGACTACCAGCGGAATCAGGATCGCCCACGAGCACGCCAGGCCTGCGTAGAGCCCTCGGTGCTGTCGCAAGGCCCGGGCGAACCCCCCGGATACGAAGGCCCGATCGCAGAGCAGAACGGCGAGGGGCGCCGTGACGATCACCTCCTTGCTCATCGCCCCCAGCGCACAGGCGCCGATGGCGACTCCGCTCCAGGCAGCGGACGCTCGGCGGGAGGTCGCCTCGAAACGCGCCAGCGCCGCGGCCAGCGTGAGCAGGTAGAAGAAGCTGACCATCAGCTCCGTCCGCTGCGAGACGTACTTCACCAGCTCGGTCTGGAGTGGGTGGAGGCTCCAGAGCAGTGCGACGGCCCCCGCGAGTCCGGCCGCGTCGCGCTCGCTCATCCGCAAGGCCGGCCAGGCGGCCAGGAGCCGCCGGACGATCCACAAGAGCAGCAGCCCGTTGGCGAGGTGCACCGCCAGGTTGAAACCCCGGTAGCCGCTGGGACTGCGTCCGTGCAAAGCGAAGTCGAGGGCCACGGTGAACGAGACGGCGGGACGACTCGCCCAGGGAACATCGTGATCGTACCAGGCCCAGGTGGGCGGCCAGAGTCTCTCGATCTGCTCGTTGCGCACCACCGCGTGGTAGTCGTCGAAGATCCACTCGCCATCCAGCCGGCCGGCGTAGAGGGCGGTGGTGGCAACCACGGTCGCGACCGCCCAGGCCGCGAGGAGCCGCGTCGGGTCGGAGGTCCATTTCCTCCCGGGGCTGCTCGGCGGCGGCGTTCGCGTCACGAGTCGCGGTCGGCGGCGCGGTCGATATGATGGCGCTTGGGCAGGGGGTGCTCCTCGTCAGCGAAGAGATGCTCTTTCGGTAGCATCCGCAAGGCTTGTGCCCGATCGGGAGAAGCGAGTCGCAGCCGGCATGTTACGGCAGCCAAAGGACCGTAGCGAGTCCCGACTGCTGGAGCGCACGCCTTCCCCGAGCCTGCTGTAACCTCTACGCGAACCTCCCCGATTCGCGAGCCAAGCGTGGCTTTGCCAAGAGGCCGAGATGCCCTACCCGCTTTCGAAGCGCCTGCTGTTCTCCGCGATCACCGCCGGTCTATCCATCGGCCTGGTGCTGGCCGGCGCCGAGATCCTTCTTCGCATCAGCGGTCGCGGGCCCTGGCATCCTCTATTCCTCGACCCGGCTCAACCCGTGATCTACCAGCCGGATTCCGCACTCGGATGGAAGCACAAGGAAGGTGAATACCGGTTTCCGGCGTTTTCACCCCTCGGCAAGGGAGTGCGGATGCGTTTCGAGCCCGACGCAAGCCGTTCCACCGGTGCGGGGCCAGGTGCCGGCGGCGGAACCATCGCGATCGTAGGTGGTTCCTTCACTGAAGGATTCGCCATCTCCGACCGTGAGACTTTTGCATGGAAGCTGCAGGAGCGGTTTCCGTCGATGCGGGTGAAGAACTACGGTCACGGTGGCTATGGCACCTATCAGTCGCTTCTCTTGCTCGAGCAGGTCCTCTCGCAGCGACCGGCGCCAGTGATGGCGCTGTACGGCTTCTTCGAAGGCCACGAGATCCGGAACGTCGCAACGGTCGATTGGCTCGAGATGCTCTCCATGACGGCCAGGCGCCATTCAACCATCTCCGTACCATACGCCACCTTGCGGGGGGACGGGGTCGTCGTGCGGCATCGACCCGAGTCCTACCCGCTCTGGCCCCTGCGCGAGCAGTCGGCAGCCATCACCTTCCTCCAGCACGGCTACGCTCGCTGGACCGCGCGACACAGGACCTCGCAACGAGCCGCGGTGACGAAGCAGCTGCTCCTCGAGATGCAGGCCGCATGTAAGGCGAGCGGAACCGACTTCGTCGTGGTCTTTCTGTACATCGACGCCGAGAACAAGGCCCGCTATTCGGAGCTACTGCGGAAACACCAGGTGGCGTTCGCCGACTGCGCCGAGCCGCTCTTGCCCGTCTACCAGGTACCCCTCGACGGGCATCCGAACGAGAAGCTGAACGTGATCTGGGCCCACTGCATCGCCGAGGCGATCAGCGGGCGCCTGGAGCGGTTGGATCCGCAGGGCTCCGGAGCGCTCTCGGCTGCAGAGATCCCCATTTCCGACGGAATCTCCGCTGCCTCGAAATGCACCGATGACGGAATGCGAGGATGCACATGGGAAGGGTGAGCCCCATCGCACTCCTGGCGGCGGCGGCCGTGAGCGTGTTCGCCGCCTGCGGCCGTGAGGATGGCACACGAGTGGCCGAGAAACCGCTCAATCTGGTGATGGTGGTGCTCGACACCCTGCGAGCGGACCACCTGGGGCTCTACGGCTACGAACGCCCCACATCTCCGCACCTGGATGCCCTCGCCCGGGAGAGCTTCGTCTTCGAGAGGGCGGAGAGCGCGGCGCCCTGGACGGCGCCTTCGCTGATCAGCCTCGTCACCTCTCTCTACCCGGAGGTGCATGGAGTACGCGGGTTCCCCAATCCCAGGCGAATGAGCGGCGACGTGATCACGCTCGCGGAGGTTCTGAAGCAACACGGCTACTCGACCGCTGCGTTCACCGAGGGGGGCTACGCGAAGGGGGACTTCGGCCTCGACCAGGGCTTCGACACCTACCCGCGGAACCCGGGCGACGACGAGTCCAACGACTCCCATCTGCTCTTCCCGAGTCGCCTGGAGGGGAATCTCGCGCGCAGCCTGAGCTGGCTCCGGGCGCACCAGGAGGAGCCCTTCTTCCTCTTCTTCCAGACCTACGAGCCCCACGGACCGTATCGCGCGCCCGAGGAGTTCATCCGTCGCTTCCGACCGCTTTACGACGAGCGCAAGGAGCACGAGCGGGTGCGTCGAGCCCTCGAGCGCTGGAACCACGAGCACCGGGTCGATCCCGCCGACTCGCTGCTGGTGAACCGGCACGCCCTCCACTGCCAGCTCGGCGGTCTGTCTCGACTGCGTGACAAACCGGGCTTCGTTCGGGCAAACCGCGCCCTGGGCCTGGATCTGACCACGGCGTATCGGCGCAAATCCTTTCTGAATTGGATGCGTGATATATACGACGCTGAGATTGCCTACACCGACGAACAGATGAGCGATCTCTGGCGCTTTCTCGAGGATAGGGGCCTGTACAACCGGACCCTGATCCTGGTGGCGAGTGATCACGGTGAGGGGCTGGGTGACCACGGACAGCTGCAGCACGGCGAGGTGCTCTTCGAGGAGATCCTCCGCATTGCACTGATCCTCCACGTGCCGAGTCAACTGGGCGAGCCCCGCCGAGTTCCGCAACTGGTGCGCACGGTGGACGTGATGCCGACGCTTCTCGACCTGCTGGGGATCTCCAGGGTGGGCCTTCCCCTGCAGGGCCAGAGTCTGTTGCCAATGCTCGCCGGACAGTCCCTCGAACTCCACGCCTTCAGCCACGCACGCGCGGTGAGCGAGGAGGAGGATGCGATCTACTCGGTGCGCAGTGAGCGCTGGCGCTTCGTACTGGATCGGGCTACGGGAGCGGGCCAGCTCTACGACCTCGAGGAAGATCCTGGTGAGACGCGCGACGTGGCGCGCTCGAACCCGGAGGTGGTCGCTTCCTTCCGCAGACTGCTGGATCGGCAGGACGAGCGCGACCGAGCGCTGGCCGCCCGCGTCGGCCCCGCTGCGCCGACGGCGGGGCTCGACGAGCCGCTGCAGCGCGACCTTCGGGCGCTCGGATACATCACCGACGAGGGGGAGGATTGAGGCAGGCAACCGGCCTCAACGGCAGCAGCGGGAAGCGCGCTTCAGCCTCAATGCCTCACCGTCGGCTCGGGCCCATCCCAGATGTCGCGCAGCTCCTCCGCGTCGCGGAAGCACTCGTAGAGCAGCTCGGAGACCTTGCGGGTCCCTTTCCACGAGAGGTGGATGCCATCGTCCCAGAAGTAGGCGCCTCTCTGCTCCTGGGGCACCTCGTCGAACTTCGCCGCGAGGTCGCACAAAATGACACGCTCCGATTCCGCCACCTCCCGAACGATGGCTACATAGGCACGGTGTAGAGGAACGAGTTCGCGACGATCTCTAAGCCATCGCTCCCCCAGTCTGGCGGGCTCACTGCCGGTTTGATGAGACGTCGGAGCGGTCAACAGCACCGGCACGATGCCGTGCTGACGCGCCAGGGCCACGATCTCCAGCAGATTCCCGCGGAAGTCGCTCGGGCTGACTCGCTTGGGAGGATCTCCACTCCGGCGCGCCAGCAAGGCCAGCCGACCCTTGAAGACCAGCTGAGCCAGCCGAAGCTCGCGAAACCGTTCGCCTGGCCATCTCGTCAGACGGTGAACCTGCTTGTCCTCGACACCGAACCCGATCCAGTGATCGTTCCACCCGTAGTACACAGTGACGACCCTCGGGTCCAAGGAGACGATGTCCCGTTTCATCTGCTGAAGGCCCTGAAAGGACGACCAGCCGCCCACGGCGAGCTTGAGCGCCGCGATCTCTCGCTCCGGATGGTCGGCAGCCAGCCGTTCGACCAGGAGCCGCGGATAGTCGCTGAACTCGGTGCACGAGTCGCCCATGAAGACGATGTCGAGACGCCCGGGAGGATAGCGACGAAGCCGCGAGTCGTAGTCCTTGAGTACCCAGAAGAGGTCGGGATCCCCCGCGTAGTGCTCCTTCAGCACCACCGGATCGGGCCAGCCGAACTCCACTGCCTCCGGGGCGATCCCGAAGGCGAAGCCGGCCGCGCGCAGGATGCCCTCACCCAGTGCAAGCGCCGCCACCACCGACACAACGAGGAGGCTGATCTTGATCGCTAGCTGACGCATCGTCGCCGGGACCCCTTCTCGCCGATCAGCGGCGCGCTCCCGCGCCAGTGGCGGGAGGCACTTGCGGCGAGTCCGATCTCGCCGGATCTCGCTTTGCAAAGACCGTCAGGTAGCTGAGCGGGCCTCCAAACCCGGGGGCCCGGAATCTCTTCAGCTCCATGTAGTTCTCCGAGAAATAGGAAAGCTGCTGGTGCGTTTGGAAGAGCCTGCCTCCGTGGTAGGCCTGGTTCAGGTCGACCTCGACCGACCGCAGCACGATGTAGTCGGGGCTGGTGCGCTTCAGCACGCGATAGAAGGTTGCAGCCGAGTTGCCCCGACTCTCCCGCGAGGCGGAGACGACTTCGCGGCTGGTCAGACCGGCGAGGTCGATGATGCGTCGCTTCGAGTAGTAGCCTTGGTAGCCGATCGCCTCGGTGGCCACGCTCGCGCCCTCCGGGGTATTCGCCGCGAGCCACTCGCCGACCGGACGCCGGAGCCCTTCCTCGTAATCCTGCATGCGCTCCTGGTAGGCGAACTCCCGGAAGCCGGCGCTCGTCAGGTGCAGCAGCAGGATGAGGAGAAGCGACCCGACGTACACCCCGAGCGCCAGGCGGCGAATTCGGAGAAGGCGCGACCTATCGCGCACCGCAGCCCAGACGCGGACGGCCCCGATCACGACCAGAGTGGAGACGCACCAAAGCGGGGGGGTCAGGTACCAGGGAAAGATCCTGGGGGAGCGCCCGAGGTAGTACGCAGCACAGAGAAGCGGGGGAAACAGGGCGATGGCGAGCAAGGCCGGTCGATCCCGATTTCTCAAGATGGAGAAGATTCCGGCGAGAGCGAGAATCACGGCCACGACCAGGGCGATCATCGAGTCCGGCCCGCGTTTGATGGTTTCGGTATCGAACCCCGCGGCGCCGGTGAACCAGCGCAGGTGCGCGGCGAGGGTGCCGAGCTCGCCGAGAGGTTCTGCGAGATTTCCGATCGCGAGCTTGGCGAGGACGCTGTGCGGGAGGACGCTCCCGAAGTAGAGCTGCGCGAAGAGCGCCCAGGGAGCCACGGCCCCGCAGAAGAGCAGCCCGTAGCGGTAGGTCGATCCGGGTCGATCCCGGCAGACCAGCAGCAGCACGATCGCCGCCCAGAGCAACCCATCGATCCGGGCAACGACGAGGAGGGCGCACAGGAGCACGGCGGCGCCGTTTCGCCGAGCCGAGAGTGCGTAGAAGCTTCCGGCCATCAGTGCCACGACCAGCATGGTCTCCATTCCGCCGGTCGCGGCGACGGCGACGTCGGGCTGAAAGAGGAAGAGCGCAGCTGCCAAAGTACATACAGCGACCGAGAAACCCAGCCTGCGAAGCGCTGCGAAGGTGAGCACGCCGGCCACCTCGCCGAAGATCGCCGACAACAGATTCGATGCCAGCGGGATGTGCTCGGTCCCGAAGAGCAGACCCGCGGCGGCCAGCATCAGCGTGAAGAGCGGAGTGGTGGTGCCGAGAACACGCTCTCCGGAGTTGAAGACGAAGCCATTGCCGAGTGCCAGGTTCTCGGCGTAGCGGTAGGTGATGAGTGCGTCCTCCAGACAGATCCCCGTCTCGATCCGCAAGAAGACCCAGAATGCCAGGGAGGCCATCACCACCAGCGCCAACGGTGAAAGCGACTTCACCGTTCCACCTCTCGCCGGGTCGACAGGCCCCGACCTGCAAAGAAGCGTTGCCGGAAGGCCGGGCTGGCGAAGCGTCGATCGGGGTCGCGATCCTGGATTTCCTGCTGCAGGATGGCGGCGCGCTCCTCGTCGGGATTCAGCACCGTGTGGTAGAAGAGAAGATACTTGAGGGCTTCCACGCGACTCTCGTCGGAAATCTGAACCGTGCTCAGGTAGTCATCGACCGCCTGGACGAAGTCAGCCCTCCAGCCCCGCTCCGTCCTGAGGACCCCGTCCCGGGCCATCGTCTTGGCAGTCGCCAACGCGAGGACGGCTGCGCCGCGCCGATTGGGATGGCAGTTGTCGAGAAACAGATCGTCTCCGGGCACCCGGCCTTCGCTGGCCTTCTCCATGGCCTTCACCAGGTCTACGACCGAAGCCCCCGTCGTCGCTGCCACGCTCTCCACTTTGGCATTCAGAGCGTCGAAAGCCCGAAGCATGGAGGTGTCGAGATTCAGGGCGCGCTCGTAGGCGTCTGCGGCCTCCTCGGCCCTTCCGCTCGCCTCGAGCGCCTGGGCCCGCAGGTAATGGATCCGCGCGCTGCTGGGGAGCGCGCTGGCCAGCTGTTCTGCTAGCACCAGCGCTTCGGCGCGGCGCCCCTCCTTCAGCAGGTCCTGGGCCTGCTGATAGCGGGCCGTGAGAGTCGGATCGCGGGGCCCCTGCGCCTCCCCGGGGCCATCCCTTCCCAGAGGAGGGCAGCTGCGCAGGTTGACGGGAACGGTCGCGAGATAGACCCGCGATCCGCGGTCGAGGAATAGGGAGGCAATCGCGGCGAGGTTCTCCCCGAATCTCTCGACCAGAGCGGTTCTACGCTCCTCGAGCGGCTGATGTACGGGCTTCCGGAGTGACGATCCCGAAGGCCCTCGCAGTCGCTCCGCAGCGTCAATCATCAGCGTGACCAGGTGTGAGTGTCTGGAGAGTCGGCTCAGCAGCAGAACCCGTGCCTCTCGTCCCTGGAATACATCCTGCGCAAACGAAGCTTCGAGAGCCTCGTTGTTGCCCGAAACGACCACCACGAGATCTGGGTCGAGTCGAGTCAAGTCCCCGGAAAGGCCCCGCAGGCGCGTCGTGCCCCAACCCGGAGCGCCCATGTTGATGACTCTCCATGCAACTTCTGGCTGGGCCGCAGTCAGCCCAATCTCCAGCAGCCGCGGAAAGGAGGTGCGATCGTCGTAGGGCCAGCCATAGGGAAGAGAGCCACCGACAAACAGGATACGGTACTCACCGCTCGGCTTCTGGGCCGGATGTGATTGGGCATTGAACTGGCGCAGCCTCATGAACGGGAGCTCGTGGGGCGGCGTGCGGACCACGAGCTGAATGCCGCCATCTTCGCCGATGACCTCGCGAAACACGGACTGGAAGGGGAGGAAGCCCCGAGCGGGGTCACTGGAAATGTCTGGCGTGCCGATCCCCGCTGCGCGAAGGCATACCTCCAGGAAGAGGAGGAAGATGAGCGGTGCCAACACCGGGACGAGTATAAAGAAGAGGGTCCGCGGTCTGCGCTGGGTCTCCATGGATTGCGGCGGGTCTCCCTCTTCGGCTCCGGCTTCGCGGTGTGAATCGTGCTGCAATTCTACGCTCATTCATGGACATTCGCCTGCATCGCATCAGGTGATGTCGCGATCCTCTCCTGGCCTGAATTTCTCACGGCTCCGCGGCCGGACGACGGTGACTGGGAAGAACCAGGAGGGCCACGGAGAAGAAGGTCATGGGTACGAGCTGAAGCATCAGGCGACCCGCCGACCACTTATAGTTGATTTCCCATATTTCCTCGG
>Ga0307423_1000421_pt1 | contig 28659 bp, 38 predicted proteins | sample SalMarWE160310MG_FD_202154 | JGI IMG/M metagenome (GOLD analysis project Ga0307423, IMG submission 202154) | Salt marsh sediment microbial communities from the Plum Island Ecosystem LTER, Massachusetts, United States - WE1603-10 | ecosystem: Environmental > Aquatic > Marine > Intertidal zone >... | reverse complement strand
AGAAGCGCATGGGTCCCCTCCTGGGTCTGATGAGTGGTTAGCGCTCTCATCGTTCCTCTCCAGGTTCGAGAGGTCCAGGAGGGGCCTGCATCAGGATCAAACAGTTCTTGCTGACGTGGTTAGCATGGAGGGTCCGGGGTCGTTCGCCTGACAGCTCACGACCCCGGCCGAGCGCCCAGCTCACGCAGCAAAACTGCAGAGTCGTTAGACGACGCACACAGTCTTGCGAAGGTGGCTTTTGATGGTTGTTCAGCGCGCGGTGGATACGTTGGTCAACCTTGTCATTCTCGTCGTTGTCCCCCTGCTGCCCTACTACGTGTATCAGTCGCGTCGCCATGATCGAAGGCTGGGCGAGGTGCTGCGCCGGGCCGGACTTCAGCGGGGTGAACTCAAGTATCTCTGGCACGCCGTCGCCGCCGTGGCCGTGATTGGTGTGTGGCTCTGGCTCTTCCCGCCAGACCTCGAGGCGATGACGCGAAAGGGGTCGGCCCAACATGCGTTTGCGGGCGCTGGGGTGAACGTGGCCGTGATGTCAGCCGCGTTGCTGTACGCCCTGGTCCAAACCGGCTTCGCGGAGGAGTTCTTGTTCCGGGGCCTGATCACAGGAGCCTTGAGTCGGCGCATGTCCGTTCTCAAGGCAAATCTGATTCAGTCAGTGATCTTTCTGGCCCCCCACCTCTTGCTGTTGTTCATCATGCCCATGCAATGGCCATTTCTGGTCCTGGTCTTTGTTGGCGCGTCGTATTCGGGGTGGATCCGAATTCGTTCTGGATCGATCCTGGGCCCGTGGCTCATCCACGGCGGGGCGAACCTGGCAGTGACCCTATCCGTTCTAATCCGTACAATGCCTTCCTAGCTGCTTTGCCGTTCTGCGGTGAGCCTAACAGGGGTTTGCTGCCGCGCGGCGAGCGCTGAGGGTCTCGGGCTACTCGGCTTGCACCTCGCAGCCCGGGTCAGCATGGTGGTGCGCAGCAAGAACCAAAGTCGTTGTGTGGCAGGTCGATCCGCGGGATTGTGTAGACGGGGGTTCGGATGAGCTTGGGGCACTTTGGCGATGCACCGAGGAGGCGCAGGGGATTCCTGGCGACCACCTCCTACATCCTGCTGGTCCTGGCAGCGAATCCGGCGCGGGCCCAACAGCCGCCCGCAGTCGCTATTGACTCGGTGCGGGGCGTGCCGCGGGTCGTGAACCTCGCTGGCTCTCCCTCGGATCTCCCGCAGTTCGAACTCCGTGAGCTATGGCGCCTTGGAGGCGTCGACGCTCCGCCGGGAGGCCAGTTCGTCGGGCCGTTCTTCGCCGTAGCCCTCGACCAGGCGGGGCAGGCGTGGGTCCTCGACAATAGGGCTTCAACGCTCACGCTATTCAATGCCCGAGGTACCTATGTGAAGACGGTCGCTCGGTCTGGCCCAGGACCGGGTGAAATCTTCTACCCCACTGGATTGAGTGTCGGCCCTGGCGGGGAGGTGTGGGTCGAGGGCGCGATCGACGGCTACTACAAAGTGTTCGATCTCGACGGCAACTTCGTCCGCTCGATGAGGTTCGACGCTCATTCGACGAACGGTCCCATGCGCCCGTTCCGGGTCAGAGACGGCGTCATCTTCGACCATTCGGGCGGATATCCGACCATCAAGTTCTTCCGCACCGACACCCTAACGACGCCGATCGACTCATTTAGCCTCAGGGTGCCTGACATCGCGACGGCCGGGATCCTTCGACCGGGGTCTGTCGCGGAACGAGTAGCTCAACTGCGGTCGTTCCTGCGATGGACGATATCGACGGACGGAAACTCAATCTGGCTTGCTCGCACTGACTCCCTTGGCCTTACGCAATTGTCCGTCCGCGGAGACACGCTGCGCCGCGTCGAAGCGCGGCATCGCACGCCTGACTTCACCGCGCAGCAACGGGAGGACGTCCGTCTGGCCCGCCATGAGATGCGCAATCCGGGGAACTTCGCGCCCGTCCTGATCCAGTCCATCCATGGTATCGACGGGGGCCGTGTACTCGTTCAGGTCGGAAGGGACCCTAAGCAGCCCAGCAGCGAGTTCGATCTCTACAGTTCGGAAGGTGTCCTAGAGGGCGTGGTACATTCACCGCTCCCGGTGCACCACCAATCGGAGTTGTCGTCGAGAGGCGACACGATCCTCTTCATCGGGTTGGGGGAGTACGACGTGCCGATCTTGGTCAAGGCGGTGCTCGAGCGAGGGCGACAGTAGCGGCGGTCGGCGTATGCTGGATGGCACCGGCCCCATAACTAGCGTTTCTCGCTGACGTGGTTGGCATTTGGGATCCGGGGTGGTTCGCCTGACAGCCTACGATCCCGGCCAACCGCCCAGCTCACGCAGCACAATCGCAAAGTCGTTAGGGGCGAGCGGGCGTTCAAGATGCCGGCGTTGCATCGAGCAGCACTGTCAGTAGGCTCGGTGGCGGCGAACGATCGAGCCGGATCGGGACGCGCGGCGCCGCTGCGGGGAGCAACCTCAGCGCATTGTACCGCCTCGGCAGGGGGCGGAACGGAAACCAGGACGCAGGGCACTCTGCGGAGGGCGTGACGATGGGGAATGCTGACACGCGTGTGACCATCCATATGGCGGCCAGCCTGGACGGCTTCATTGCCCGGAGGGACGGGAGCGTAGACTGGCTAGAAACCGCGGACCGGTTCGAAGACGGTGAGGACCTGGACCCGGAGTATGCCGCCGCGCTTCTCTCAACCATCGACTGCTACGTCATGGGATCGCGGACGTACGAGACCGCCTTGGGCTTTGAGGCGAAGGGATTCGGTTGGTCGTACGGCGACAAGCCCGTCTTCGTCCTCACCAGCCGTGAGCTGCCAAAGCCCAGGGCCACTGTGGAGTTCTACTCCGGCGATCTTCGAGATTTTGTGAATGGGCGACTGAAACCAGCGTTCCGCAGCATTTGGTTCGTGGGAGGTGGTGCGGTCTCCGGTGAGTGCCTTCGCCTCGGCTTGGCCGACGAGGTCCGGTATTCGATCATGCCCATCCTGATCGGTGACGGCGTATCGTTTTTCGAAGGACTCGACAAGGACGTGCAGCTTCACCTGTTGGAGGTGAAGGCATACAAGAGTGGCATGGTTGCACTTCGGCACGAAGTCCGGAAGTAGGCGTAAGCTGCGACGACGACCGTTGGTCGCGAGGTGCGAGATGGGGCCATGATCTCCGGTGCTTTCTTTGCCCTTGGGTCTAGTCTGATCATCTGGGTGTCGAGGCGGTCTCTTCTCCACCCGAAGGCTCATGGTTTCTTCCGCTTCTTCGTGTTCGAGGCAGTGCTGGCGTTGACCATCCTCAACGGTCCGCACTGGTTCAGTGATCCGCTGGGCGCCCGGCAACTCGCCTCTTGGTTCCTCCTTAGCCTCTCCGCTGTGTTCGTCGTCTGGGGTTTTCGCCTGCTACAGCGGCTGGGGGGCTTCCGTCCAAGCGATGAGGTGTCTTCTCGGTTCGGCTGGGAGAAGACTGGGAGCATCGTCACGACAGGGATCTATCGATACATCCGACACCCGATGTACTCCTCTCTGCTACTGTTCACGTGGGGCGCCCTGACGTGGTCAGCTTGGGGGGTCCGGGGTTGTTCTCCTTGCAGCTCACAACCCCGGCCGAGCATGTTGCTCACGCAGGTTTGCGCCGAAGACGTTAGATCCTATTCGGACGAAGGAACGCTGGGCGATCCGGGCCCGGAGTGCCTCACCTGAAGGTGGACGCTGATGTCAGCTACGGGTGGTCAACGGTACCCGTTTGGATATGGTGACGAAGAGCTGCAGCGCCTCGGCGAGCAACACCGCGTCTGGCAGGAGGAGAACGAGCGGCTGCTGAGCCGAGCCGGCTTCGGCGAGGGCAACACGTTGGTGGATCTGGGCTGCGGGCCAGGCTTCACGACGCTAGATCTGGCACGGAGAGTCGGGCCGACGGGCCACATCATCGCCGTTGATCGGGATGGCGAGAGATCGATTCCCCGGTTGCGCGAGGCAGCAGAGGCGGCCGGCTTGGGAAACGTGGAGGCACGAGTAGCCGACCTCGAGCAGTTCGATCTCCCCTCGGAGAGTGTCGACGGTGTGTATGGTCGGTGGGTGCTCATGTACCTGCCAGAGCGGGAGGCCAGGGCGCTCGCAACTCGAATCGCGAAGTGGCTCCGGCCAGGCCGCGCGTGCGCTCTGGCTGAGTTCTGCAACTACCGGCACATCCGCATCCATCCGCCCATCGAGCATTTCGGGCTCATCGCAGAAGCGCTCATGCGGGCTGCGGCAGGGGAGCGTGGCGGCAACCCTGAGATCGGGTGTGTCCTCCCCGGGGTACTCGACGGGGCGGGGCTCGACGTTGAGCTGGGCGTGGCCACGAAGGCGATCCGACCTGCCACGCCGGACTGGCGCTGGCCCGACACGCTGTTGAGGCAACTCCTGCCAACGCTCGTCGACAAAGGTCACTTAGCCGGGGAGATCCTGGATGGCCTTATTGCCGAGTGGGAAGAGCGGTCTCGGGACCCGTCGACGGTCTTCTTCTCCTCTCCAGTGCTAGAAGTTGTCGGTCGGCGGCCAGGAGAATAGCTGCCTAACTCGCAGTTCTTGCTGACGTGGTTAGCATTGAGGGTCCGGGGTTGTTCGCCTTGCTCACAACCCCGGCCGAGCATGTTGCTCACGCAGGTTAGCGCCAAAGACCTTAGACTGCCCTCCGCAGGGCAGCGAGGTTCGTGTGCATAGGCGGAGACTCCCTCAGGCCGAGGTCTCGACCTTCATCACTGAGCTTCGGCAGGCCGGTGCGACGCAAATCCGGCGCGTCCCTGCCGACGCCAAGGGTCTGGTCGAGGTCCGCTGGGCCGACGCGGAACTCGAGCGCGAGCAGTACGCCGCTGACCTGCGGGCTTGGCGCCTGCCGATGATCCTCTCCGGGCTGGTTGTGGCGATCATCATCGCGGTGCTACTGATCGCCGGGTAGGCGACCGTGGCTTCGGACGTTCCGCGCCTGCCGCCTGCCCCTCAGCTCGCCAAGGGCTGAATGGTCTGGATGTCCTCGGAGTCCTCTGAGTGGATCGCGTGCCAGAGGTCCCAGTTGCGCTGGCCGTTGAGCCAGAACTCCGCAGTGGTCCCCAAGAGCTTGGAGAGCCGAAGTGCCGTATCAGGCGTGATGCCACGACGGCCGTTGATGATCTCGTTCACGCGAGGGAACGAGACATGGATCCGCTTGGCGAGCTCCGACTGCGTCATCTCGAGTGGCTTCAGGAACTCTTCCAGAAGCATCTCGCCGGGGTGGGTCGGCGGCCTGTTCTTGGGAAGCATCTGTGGCACCTCCTTCATCCGTGGTAGTCAACGATCTCGACGTCGGCCGGACCGGCATCGGTCCTGCGAAGACAGATCCGAAACTGATCGTTGATCCGGATGCTGTGCTGCCCCTTCCTGTCGCCCTTCCGGGCCTCCAGCCTGTCGCCAGGGGGCACCTTCAGGTTCTCCAGGACGTGAGCCTGGTCGAGCCGGTCCTCGACTACCTGTGTCAGGTGGCGGACCTCAGGGAGATCTACTTCCTGTGGCGTCCGTTCCTCCGTGACCCAGGCGATGAGATGGTCCTCGAGGTTACCGTAGGTGCTCAGGCCTCCCGGATCGTGACCCACAATGTGTGGGACTTCCAGGGCGTCGAGGCGAAGTTCGGAAATCCGAATCATGGCGCCGGGCGAGTTCCTGACGGAGGTACGAAAGAAGCCATGAGCACTCTGAGCCTGCGACTGCCCAAGTCGCTACATGAGCGCGCCCGTGTGCTCGCCGAGCAGGAGGGCGTGTCAATCAATCAACTGATCGCGACGGCCCTGGCCGAGAAGATCTCCGCCTGGACACGATCGGCTACGTCAAAGAGCGTGCCGCACGTGGCAGGCGTGAGGCGTTTCTGCGCGCCCTGGAACAGGCACCAGACGTCGAGCCTATCCCGGGTGACGAGCTCCCGCCCGATGGCGGGCCGGGTGACGAAGGCTAGCTGCGGCAGGGGGCGTCATAACGAGGGTTTCCTGCTGACGCGGTAGGCATCAACGTCACGGGCCACTCGGGTTTCACCTCGCGGCCCAGGGTCGGCATTGTGGTCGCGTAGCAGAAACGCAGAGTCGTAATGACGCGCCGATATCCGGGCGGCAAGCGACCGCGACGGAAGTAGGCGGGAAGCCCCGATCGCCCGGCCGAGAGTGGACGGCGAATCACCCGCTTGTCACGCAGATGTGGCCTCGGTATCGGTCGGACGCTATTGGAACCGGACCCCGGCGGACATCTCCACGACGGGGAGCACGGCCGCGTCCCCGGCGCCCAAGATGCCGTGCAGCCGGAAGCGCAATTCCGCCGCCGTCGCGCTTCCGGTCGTCCACGCGTACCCTCCGCCAACCCCGACCCCCGGCAGGGGCGTCCACGATCGCTCGTCCGCGACCCGCTCCGAGGGCAGGTCACCATTCGTGAGGAAGCGATCCACCTCCAAGGACTTCCGGAGCGGATAGACGCCGCAGCTGGCCATCAGGTAGGGACCGGTCGAACGGCCCTGCGGATCAAGACGGGCGACCATGCCTACGCCGAAGATGTGCCAATCAGTCCGCTCGCGGTGCACGAAGGTGCCTCCAGGGTGGGTGATCTGCTCGTCCCGACGCACAATCCTCTGCCCGAGATAGAGCGTCTCGAAGCCGAAGGAGACGCGGTCGACCGTAGGCCGTTCGGTGGACCCGGACAGCGTGACCCCCCAGCCTTCCAACTCTCCGGGACCTAGCCAGGCGGTCCCCGCCGTGAGCTTCCATCTCCTGCCGCGGCGCGGACGGGGCGCCGGAGCACCGTCCGTGCGTAGAGCGGCGCCCGTGACCAGCCCGGCGATTCCACCGACGACCGCGCCCGTCAGCGCTCCCCAGAAGAGCCCTTCAAAGCCTGTGCCGGAGCAGTCCGCCGCGTCGCACAGGCCCCGGGCGAAGACTCCGCCGGCGAGCCCCACCAACACGGCGCCCCCGGCCGCACCCCGAACCATGAACCAACCCGCCCGTGTCGCGTTCATCCCAGCGGAATCAGCGTCGGCTCCCCCTTGCTGGGCCCGAAGGGCGGACGGCAGCAGGAGAAGCAGGACCAATCCCAGCCCCCACGTCACGCTCCACCTCCGTTCCCTCGAAGCTCCCATCGCCTCCATGCCTTTCGGTCCGGCCCGTGGGTCCTCCCGGAGCCAGCTCCCGTTCTCTCCTACCCCCTCAGGCCTGCTTCCATTACTACTGCTACGAGATGTGTGGAAGGAAGCCGGCGGCATTCAGCAGCACGTGGTTCATCGTCTGACAGGTAGCAAATCCTGCCGGGTCGCACGTTAGCGAAAGGGAGGCATTGTCCATCCGAGCGGCTCCAGCAGCCTATGGAGTCGCGGCTCGGTTCGGCACCCCGGACAGTTGAACTGAGGTTCGGCAGCGTGAGCGGTAGAGGACCTCGTTTACATTGGAGTCAACGGACCTTCCTTACAGTTCTCCGTCCTTTGTAGGTGCCTCCAGATCTCTTCCTGCTCTTCCTCCGTGGGTCGGGGCAGGGCCTTGCATGCTCAAGGCGAGATATGTAGACTAAGCGCATGCAACGGCTCACCCGCACCACCACCCGCGCCCTCCTAGCCTTTCTGGAGACGCCGAGGAGTTGGCGCTACGGTTACGATCTGATGAAGGTCGCCGAGCTCTCGTCAGGCACGCTGTACCCGCTTCTCGCCCGGCTCACCGATGACGGCTGGCTCGAGTCGCGTTGGGAGGAATCCGAGCTTCCGGGGCGGCCGCCGAGACAGCTGTATCGCCTCACCGCGACCGGGCGCATGCAGGCGCGCCAGGCGTTGGAACGCGCGCAGGCGTCGTGGCTCCGGACGCCGCGCGCCCGCGAGGTGTGATCATGCCGCGACGCTTCCCCCTCATGCTCGGCCGAATCGTCCAGCGCGTAGCCAGACTATCTCCGCCGCGCCATCGCGAGCTCGTGCGAGGGATGGTGGCCGAGCTCGACTCGATTGCTGATCCGGCTGAACGGACGCGCTTCGCGCTGGGCGCAATCGCCGCGATTGCCCGCCTAGCTCTGAGCGGGTACGGCCGAAGCACTGTTCAAGCCCCAGGCCGACTGGTCGGCGTCGGGGAGGCAGAGGACGACGCAAGCCCCGGAGGTCCATCGATGTCGAAGCTCACGACCCGCCAACTGCTGGGCCGTCTCGCCCCCCCCTTCGCCGTCTCGTTCGCATCCCTGACCATACTCCTGCTCGCCAATAGCGCCGCGCGGTGGGTGCCGCAGTTGAGCGCGAGGGGAGTCCCGGCCGGTGGGATCGTCGAGGCACTGCTGGTCGCTGTGCCGCACACTGTGGCGCTGACGATCCCGATGGCTGTCTTCCTGGCCGTATCGTGGGCATTCATGCGGCTGGGCAGGGAGGGTGTTCTCGCATCGGCACGGCGAGAGCGTCACGGCGTTCGTCGCCTGGTCGCTCCAGTGCTGGGCGCCGCGGCTGTCATCGCCGCGTTGACCCTTGTCTCGAATACGGAGGTCGTCCCCCGCGCGAACGCGCGACTCGCGGCGGTGATCCAGGGCGCTCCACTCAAGCCGACTGACCGGACCATGACCGTTGGCGAACTGCGGGAGGCGGCAGGGAGGGCTCGGACCGCGACAGGAGCGGATGCTGCGGCGCGCATGGCCGCGTACGAGGTCGAGATCCAGAAGAAGTTCGCTCTGGCCGTCGCCAGCATTATTCTAGCCCTGGTCGGGGCGGCGACCGCGATTCGGTTCCCGCGCGGCGACATCAGGCTCGTACTCGGCGCTGCCGGTGGCGTGTTCACCGGGTATTATCTCTTGCTCGTGGTGGGCGAGTCGCTTGCCGACCGGCAGATGCTCTCGCCGCTCGTCGCCATGTGGATGGCGAACGCGATCCTTCTAGTCGTCGCTCTGCTTCTCATGTGGCGATCGGGCAGCCCCGGCCCCACACGTGGAGCAGAGACGCTCGCCATCAACGGGTGACAGACGCCGCCTGGCGGAGCACGGCCCCCGGACGCTATGGCGGTGACACACGGGGTCGGGTCCGCTTGTGTGCGGTCCGATGGGTCAACGGCGTGGCTGAAGGGGCGCCACGTACCTAGCATAGCGAGCCTCTTGCGGAGAACGTCCGGTCCGATGCGTATCCTGCGTCACGCGCTCGCTATCGCTCTTCTTCCGGTGGCAGTTGTGGGCGTGGTGCCATGGTGGCTCGCACGGAGGAGCGCCGTACCGCTGGTCATCCCTCACTCGGTCGGTGGTTGGCTTACTTTCCTCGTGGGCGTCCCGTTCCTCATCGCCGGCTCAGTGCTCTTCGTTGCATCGCTCCGCCGCTTCGACGCGGAAGGCGACGGCACGCTGGCGCCTTGGGATCCGCCGAGACGCCTCGTCGTGACGGGTCCCTACGCGTATGTACGCAATCCGATGATCTCGGGGGTGTTGCTCTTTCTCGTTGGTGAGGGCCTGGGCCTTCGTTCGACGCCGCACCTGATGTGGGCGGGCGTCTTCGCCGCATTCAACGCTCTCTACATGCCGCTCGTTGAGGAACCTAGCCTACGCGCTCGGTTTGGGAGGGAGTACCGCAGGTACGCGAAGCGTGTGCCAAGGCTGATTCCTCGGGTGCGACCTTGGCGCGGGCCAGATGGAGGGTCGGACGCGCGCGGCTAGGTCGTGGCCTTGAGGATCCGGGCAGGACGGTGGTCCGTGCGCGGTTTGAGAGATGGCGTTCCTACCTCCTGATGGACAAGTCTTGCGCACGACCCTCCCATGACATCGTTCTCAATACCGGTGCCGCCGCGATCCAAGAGCCAGATCGGGGGGTCGTGGAACATCTTGGAGCACCGCCCAACTGGGGTTTGCTGCCGGCGTGGTAGGCATCGAGGGCCCGGGCCACTCGGCTTGCACCTCGCGGCCCGGGGTCGGCATTGTGGTCGGGCAGCAGAAGCCCAGAGACGCTAGGCACCCGGACCAGCGTGCGGCGGAATGAACATCTTTGCCTTGCGCAGACGACGATCCTGGAGCAGTGCCGCAGCGTCGTGACCAGCCCTTCGCTCCGGAGATCTCATGATTCGGCCGTCGATCGCCACAATCACGCTCTCAATCTTGCTTACTGGCGCGGCCGCCTCATGGGTGCCGCAGCTGCGCGGCCAGGTGCAGCAGATCGACCTGGCCGCGCAGCTCTCGGCCGGCAAACTGCGGCCGTTCAATCGGCGCGTGGAGCCGCTTCAGGGTCGTCACGAGGGCGTGCAGGTCACTGAAGGTGTGGGACCCGGAGTAGTGTGGATCGCCGGCAGCGATTTCGTCGATGGGGAGATTGATCTCCAGGTCCGCGGCCGAGACGTCCAGCAGCGGAGCTTCGTCGGCATCGCTTTCCACGGGGCCGACGACACTACATACGAGGCGGTGTACCTGCGGCCGTTCAATTTCCAGAACCCAGACCGGGCACGCCGGCAGAACGCCGTGCAGTACATGGCCCTGCCCGCGTACGACTGGCCGCGGCTGCGCCGGGAATTCCCCAGTGAGTTCGAGAACCCGGTCGATGCGTCGATCGAGCCGACGGGATGGGTCCACCTCCGCGTCGTCGTCACAGGGCGGATGGTGCAGGTGTACGTCGGTGAAGCGCCAGCGGCAGCACTCGAGGCGCGTGCGCTCGGGGAGCACGACCGGGGCGAGATCGGCCTCTGGGTGGGGAACAACAGCGACGGCGACTTCGCCGATCTGCGGCTCCTACCTCGCGAACGGTGACGCGTTCCAGGTAGACCACCGCGACCGCTTTCGGCTGAAGCCGCAGCCTCGAGAGCGCACCACGTCAGGTCGAGCCGCGGGAGGGGACCCCGTGTGCAATCGCACTGCGACCTTGGGGTCCGGGGTCGTTCGCCTGACAGTTCACGCCCCGGCCAAGCGCCGTTCACGCAGCAGAACTGCAGAGACGCTAGGTCGAATCTTGTCTACCTCCCGGGGGCGGGCTGAGCGCGTTCAGCGCTTCTCCTTTCGCTTCTTCGCCCGCGGAATCGGCAGCTCTCGTGTCGTGATCCGAGCTAGCTCGCTTAGCCACTCCCCGTCCTCAACCTGATCCTCAATGAGGAAGCTCGGCTTGGCCCCAGGATAGGGCGGTGCTTCCACGACGTCCCCGATGTATGCGCGACCTCCTTCGGTCGGCTTCACGAACAGCCGATCGTCGCAGACCATCCCGAACATCTTTCCCTCGCTGAAGAGCCCGAACTCGCCAAACATCTTCTTGTGAGTGACCTGGCAGTCCTCGTCGAATTGGTTCGTCACGTAGTCCACGAATCCCTGCGTCGAGCCCATGCTTCCATCCCGCGTTGAAGGAGCTTGACCCGGTCTTCTGCCCCGAACCTATCCTACCACTCTGCGGAGGTGGAATCCCAGCGCTGCCCCACCCAAGGTTCCCGGTGAGATTCGGCCCAACTACGATTTCAACCTGACGCGGTAGGCCTGGAGAGTCCGGATCCGTTCGCCTTGCACCTCACGGCTCCGGGTTGGCATGTTGCGCGCGCAGGCTAAATCGAAAGTCGTTGTGTGGCTCACTCCAGATTGTGGAGGGAGGAACGCCTCAACTTCCCGACGTTGTTGAACGGTTGGCGACTCAACATGGTAGAGCCGCTGCGCCAGATTCCAGGGACCCGTTTGAGCTCGTACTCAGCGAGAATGTCGCCTATTTGGCCGACGACGAGCGCCGCGCAGAGGCCATGGAACAGCTTCGCCAGAACGTCGGCACGACGCCCGAGGACATCCTCGGGGCGCCACCCGAGCGCTTGGCTGCGGCGGCCCGCCAGGGCATTCTGCCAGCCAACTCCGTGGAGAAGCTTCGCCGATGTGCTCAAATCGCCGTGGAGGAGTTCGGCGGGGACTTGAGGACGGTTCTGGACCTCCCCGTGGATCCGGCGAAGCGGGCGCTGCGCCGCTTTCCGGGCATTGGCGAGCCCGGTGCTGAAAAGATCCTCCTCATGTGTCGGCGCCATCCGTTTCTCGCACCGGACTCCAACGGATTGCGGGTTCTAGTGCGACTGGGTCTCTGCCCCGCCGACCAGAGCTATGCCGCGACGTACGCATCGGCTCGGGACGTGGCGCGCGAACAGATTGGAGACGACCTGGACCGCCTATCGTTGGCCCGTCATGTTCTGCGGCGGCATGGTCAGGCCACGTGTCGGCGCAGCAAGCCGCGATGTGAGGAGTGCATCCTCCGGAGCGACTGCCGCTACGCCTCGGCGAGCAGAGGCTGAAGAAGACTGCTGCGGATGAGCCACATGGCTACGATTTCAACCTGACGTGGTAGACTTCGAGGGTCCGGAGCCGTTCGCCTTGCAGGTCGCGGCCCGGGTCGGCATCTTGCGCGCGCAGGTTGAACCGAAAGACGTTAGGATGCCTTGTCCCTGGGACTGTTGGCATTTGAGGGACTCGCATCGATTTTTTTTGTCTCACCATTGAAGGAGAGGACAATGAACAAGGACGATTTCGCGGCGAAGCTGGCAACGAAGACGGACCTGAGCAAGGCCAAGGCTCGGGAGGTGATCGATTGCATCTTTTCGACCGACCCGAGGGAGGGGATCATTGCCATTGAGCTCGACGCTGGCCGCGATTTCACAGTGACGGGCTTCGGTACATTCGGCACGCGACGTCGGAAGGCGCGCGAGGGCCGCAATCCCCGCACGGGCGCGACGATTCAGATTCCTGCGATGACCGTTCCCACCTTCAAGGCGGGGAAGGGCCTTAAGGATCGCGTTCGCACCTGATCCACCGGGCCTCTGGCCCAACAGGTTCGAGCGGCGCCTGAGGGGCCGTCGAGACGGGTCGCGGGCGGCATCCGAACAAGGAATTGCTGCTGACCGGGTAGGCCGCATGGGTCCGGAGCACTCGCCTGGCGGCTCGCGTTCCGGGTCGACATCAGGGTCCGGCAGCAGAATTCCAGGGTCGTTAGACCGCAGTTCTGGGCGGGAGGCTATCGAGGAGCGTCGAGCATGTTGGTGTTGACCCTTGCTGCCGTGGCCGGCGCCAGTGCCGTAACGGCGTGGATGCTTGACCGACGAAGGTGCCGCCGGAGGAATGAGCAGGGTCAGTGCGGAGCTTGCGGCATTTCCTGGGCCGCAACGTCCTCTGGCGACCCCTACCTCATCCATGGGCGACTGGTTTGTGCGGATTGCGCCGAGAAGGCTAGGCGTCGAATGCCGTGGGAGCTTGGGGCGCTGGCGGGGTGGGTGGCGCTAGCGACAGGCTTGACCCTAGCCGACCAGGGATTGGCTCTGCTTGTGTTCGTCCCCGCCGGGATGGGCATCGCATCCCTTGGCGCCGTGCAGTTGATGAAGCTCGCAAACCGAAACGCACAGCGGCGAATAGCGGCTGGTGCGTTTCCATGCTTCAATGCGCTGGGCACTGGCCAACGTCGACATTGAGGGCGCCGTGGAGATCGCCGACGCCTATGCTGGAGTGCCCACGGCGTTATCGCGCGCCATTGCTCTCCCTCGACGGACCGCGGTGCAAGGTTGCCCGGAAGCCAGGGATCGAGGTGTTGGAGGTGGACGGATGAAGGTCTAGCCGTATTGAGAGCGGCGAGGACCAACTCCTTGAGGAACCCGGCCCCACGGAATTCGACGAATCCGAGTGGGTGTGGTAGACCTGGCTCCGAGGCGCGGGGACGTCTTCCTCGGGTCTCTCGACTCCACGGCGGGTCGGGAGATAGAGAAGACCCGGCCGTGTCTCATCGTCTCGCCGGATGAGCTCAATGCACACTTGAGCACCTTCCTCGTCGCGCCAATGACCACGGGCGGGCACGCCTACCCCTTCCGACTGCCCTGCCGGTTCGAGAAGAAGGACGGCTTCATCGTGCTGGACCAGCTCCGCGTCGTGGATCGGGTTCGTCTGATCAAGCGCGTGGGCCGGATCTCGCCAGCCACCTTGTCGAAGGCCTTGGGTGTGCTCCGGGAGATGTTCACAGAATAGCTGCGTCAGGCGCCAAGGCGGGGCTTGAGGCGTCCGGAGCTTTGAGATCGCGCCCCGCCCCCCTACGATATGTGCCTACGCCTAGCGAGGGAGGAATGTGGGATTCTTCGGGAAGCTGTTCGGCATGGGTGGGGATGACGCGACGAAGCGCACGGTCAAAGCGGGCCAGATATGCGCCAAGTGCGGCCAACCCGTTCCCCACGAGAACATGGCCTTCGACTCCGGTGGAGGCCGGCCGATCCACCGAACGTGTCCCAAGCCGCCCGCCGAGGGCTCCGGCCGTTAGGCCAGGGATGTCGAGCACCAACCGGTGGTGTTTCGTCTGCTGCCAGGTCGCCAGAGACGCCAACTGGTGGAGTCTGGACGCAGTTCCTGGCTCAGCATGACTACGAATCGAAGCTGACGCGGTCCGCGCAGAGGGCCCGGATCCGTTCGCCTTGCTCACGGTCCCGACCGAGCATGCTGCTCGCGCAGCTTAGCCACAAAGTCGTCAGGCCGCACCGCTGCCCATCAGGGCGAGGAGCGAATCGAGCTTCTTGGCGAGGCTTGGGACTCGATTGCCGCCAGCCCGGCCGAAGTTCCGATTCCCGAGTGGCATGTTCAGGAGCTGGAGCGGCGGCTGGCGACACAACCAGGGTTTGCTGCTGGGTGCGCGGGCGCGTTCAGTCCTGTCCACCTATGCGAGCGGGGGGCTCAATCAGCTCGGCTGTAGGTCGTCGGAGCGACATGCAAGGCGTGGAGCTCTCCCCTTCTCGTCGGACTTGGGCACGTCGTCCATCCAGACCTCACCGGTGCGGAGCATGGCGTGGACGGCGCGCGCGAGTTTGCGTGCGGCAGCGACGCGAGCGACCTGCCAGCCGAGCCGCTGCTTCTGGGTGTCGTAATAGAGCGAGAGCCAGCTCGAGGGCGCGGCCATGTGGTGGCTGACGATCGTGCGCACGAATGCGGCTCGAAGCCATCGGTTCGCGCCGGCCGGGATCGGACCGTGGCGAATGGGTCGGGATCCGGACTGGTTGGAGCGAGGAGCGAGGCCGGAGTAGCTGACCAGGTGCCTGGGGCTGGGGAATCGCTCGATGGGCAGGACCTCGGTGGCGATGAGCAAACCACGGTAGGGTCCGATGCCCGGGACGGTCTGGAGCAGGGCCACAGCTGGGATCTCGGATCCGATGCCGACGATACGCCGGTCCAGAGCGCGGACCATGGGGTTGAGGCCGTGCACGATGGCCAGCTGGGAGCGGACGAGCAGGCGCTGCTCGGGCCCGAAGAGCGGCCATGCCCGGGTGCGCAGCCATCGACGCCCTCCCTGGGTGAGCAGCCGGCCGCGTTCCAGGTGCATGCCGATCGAGTGGAGCTCCGCATGGATGCGGCCAGCGGCGGACGTCCTGAGCTTGACGAGGCGTGCGCGGTGACGGACGAGGACCGCCTGCTCGCGCTGCTCGATGGACTTGGGATGCACCTCGGGGATGAGACCAGCGAGGCGCATGCGGGCGAGGAGCTCGGCGTCGATCTCGTTCCGCTTGTAGTTGGCCTCGGAGATGGCCCGCAGCTTCTTGGCGTGGGCCAGGACGAAGCCGAAGCCGTGTCCGACGAGAAGGTCGTGGAGCCAGGGCCACGCGGGGCTGGTCTCGACGACGGCCTCCAGCGGACGGAACGGCTCCAAGAGCTCGACGAGGCGATAGGCCTCGGCGTTCTTGATGCGCACAGGGGCGTGAAGCATCTTCGCCCTGTTGCTGAGCACCGTGACGACCAGATACTGCGCGTGGCCGTCGATTCCTGCGACGTTCATGGTTGGCCTCCTGGGTGTGAAGGCCGCGATTCGTTGAAGCAGCACAGGGTAGGCCGTCGCACCCAGCGGGGCCAACTCGCTTTATAGGATCAGCTCACAACCCCGGCCGAGCATGTTGCTCACGCAGGTCAAACCCAAAAGACGCCGGGAAGCCGCCTCTTCGTGCGAGGGCATTCCAGTACCGGCTTGTCCCGCACCATCTGCCTCCATGAGGGTCGCGATGTACCTTGCCCAGACGAAGGTCCTGAGACTGGCTACGGTGCTCTCCGCGAGCTTCCTTCCGGCCGGGTGCGGGCCGGCGGCCCGGACAGAGGCGGGCTCGCGCAGCTTCGATCGGCAGGTCGCGCTCGAGGACTCCGCCGCGACGTCGGCCAACGTCAGCGTGGGTGATGTGAACGGGGACGGACACCAAGACGTCGTCCTGGTGAAAGGACGACACTGGCCGCTGGAGGACCTTGTCCTTCTGGGGGACGGGCGAGGCGGCTTCCAGCCTGCGTATCCCATCGGAGGCCCGCCCGACCGCTCGTACTCGGGGGTGCTCGTCGACCTGGACGGGGACGGCGATCTCGATGTTGTGGTCAGCAACGACGAGCCGGATGCCAAGGTCGTGCATCTCAACGACGGGAACGGACGCTTTGTGGTGGGCTCGACGTTTGGGCAAGGCGAATGGTCGACTCGACACATCAGCGTAGTCGACCTCAACGGCGATGCCCTTCCAGACGTCGTGCTTGCGAACCGGTATGGCCCTGACTCCGGGCCGAGCTACATCTGCTTCGGCGTCGGGCGTGGCCGGTTCGCGGGGGAGTGCTCGCCCTTTGCGCAGGGGTCCGCGACCACGATCACGCCCGCGGATGTCAACAACGATGGCTGGCCGGACCTGGTGGTGCCACACCGGGACGGCGGCCAGAGCTTCGTCTACCTCAACGACAGAACCGGTGCGTTCCCAGAGCGGCGACCGTTTGGGCCACCCAATGCCGCGATTCGCAGTGCTGAAGGGGTGGACCTGGATGGGGACGGAGTCACGGACCTGGTCGTAATCGACGAACGTACAGGTCCCGCGGTGTTCTGGGGTCGAACGGACGGGAGCTACTCCGGGGCGGAGCCGCTCGGCGGGTCCGCGGCCACGCCCTACGCGATTGCCGTCGTTGATGTGGACTGGAATGGCCGGCCGGACGTCATCGTGGGCTATGTCGAGTCACGCCCGATCGTCTACTTCAACGACGGCCCGGACACCTTCAACGCGGCACCGTTCGGCGACGCCGAGGGCACAGCCTACGGTTTCGCGGTGGGAGATTTTGACGAGGACGGGCTACTCGACATCGCCCTCGCGCGCTCGGATGCGCGGGACATGCTGTATTTCGGCGCGTCGGGGGATGCGGGTCGCTGAGGAGAAACGCCTTCGCGGAGCGGCTCCCTGACCAGGGGCTGCAAGCTGACGCGGTCAGGGGTACACGAGCTCATGGACCTGCCTTCGCGGTCGTTCGCGATCCCGGTGGCCTTCACCTCTGAAGGCCGAATCGTCCGGCCCGATCAAGCCGAGCCTGGCCAAGCGTATCGCTGCCCCGGGTGCTCGACCAAAGTGGTGCTTCGGCAGGGCGAGTTGCGCCGGGCTCACTTCGCGCATCGGCAAGGCGAGGGCTGTTCCCCGGAGAGCGCTGCTCACCGCGCGGCGAAGCGGCAGGTGGTCCAGGTCATCCTCGATTGGAAGGACCGGGACGGACCACGGCCCTGCATCGCCCGGTTCTGCCCCCGGTACGGCTGCGGAGGTGGCATAACCCAGGATATCCCGGACGACATCACGCATGCGGCTGAAGAGGTCCGGCTCCCGGACGGCAGCGTCGGAGACGTCGTCCTGTTCCGCGGCGACCTCGCGGCGGCGGCGATCGAGATCCGCGCAACGCATCGGGTGAGTGAGGAGAAGGCTCGACGCCTTACGATCCCGTGGGTGGAGTTGGACGCGGCCGAGGTTCTGGAGCGGCCGTACTGGTGGACGGTGGTGCAGGATGGACTACAACCGTTCCGCTGCCCTGTGTGCGCGAAGGCCGAGGCGGAGCGGGCCGATGAAGTGAAGGCGATCCAGAGCCGAGCGATGGCGCTGGCCGAGCGGATTCACACCGCCTTGCCGCCGAGTCCACCGTACCACTTCGCGCCCCACACGTGTTGGCGTTGCGGTACCGAGATGGTGGCCTTCGTCTGGCCTGGCTCGGGAAACCACAGCCGCCGTCGTCCGCCGGATCCGATCCCGGGGCAGATCCAGCACCGGATGACCGACTCCATGGGAGACTACTGGGCGAACTGCTGCCCGAACTGCTCGGCAGTGCAGGGCGACCACTACCTGCGCACCGAGAACCAGGACTACACCCGGGTGCACGCGAGCGTCGAACTCGAGGGCGATGTTGACCTCTTGTAAGGTCGCTCCCTGACTAGGCGCTCAAGCTGACGCGGTCGGCGCAAAGGGTCCGGGGCCACTCGCCCTGCATCTCGCGGCCCCGGCCGAGCATCTTACTCGCGCAGCTTATCCCCCAAAGACGTCAGGCCCCGCTCGGGCCACCCGCACACAACTGGACGAGCAACGTTCTCCAAGGCTGCGGACCGGGTCCACGTGGAGAGGTCAGCGCCCGCCTCCGAGCAGATCTCGCGCCTCTCCTTCTGAAAGCCCCACCTCGGCCACCTCCTCACTGGTTTCGAGCAGTTCTCGGTCCTCCGCCCTTCTGGCTAGAGCCAGCGAACCAGCAGCAGACCCCGCGCCGGCCACCGCGAAGACCGGGCCCAAGACCACCAGGTTCCATAAGAAAGCGGGGTCCTCTGCAAGGGCCACGGCCAAGACAAAGATCGCGGACAACAAAAAACCCCCAGCCCCCCCCCACACTGCAAAGCGTGAAAGGGACATCTGATCAAACCGGCGACGGCCCTCAGCAAGACCCAGGACCCCTGAGAAGGTGACGCCGGCGACAAAGCCGAAGGCGCCAAACCCGAGGGGATAGGGGACGTCGGCGCCGGTACTACCGGTTACCAGCAGAAGCCCCAGCAGCATGATCATGCCCGCGCCGAACCACGCCGCTGCCCACGTCAGTCCCGTCCCGATGGCGCCGCGGATGCGTCTCAGCCACTTCTTCATTTCCGGCCTCTCCGTGCCCTGGGCGTTTCCGCCCCCGCCGCTCGCTTCCAACCGAAACACGCAGAACTCTGCAGCGCAAAGTACGCGGTTGAACTGCGCATGGACACTACAGCGGCATCGACAGCGCGGCCGCAACGGATCTCGGACCGGACCTCAGGCTGCGGCGGCGTGCACCCCGTACCGCACCACGTACTGCACGTCCAGGTCGTCGCGCACGACGCCCCATGCCTGGCCGTCCCGGACGGCCGTGAGGTGCAGCCCCCTCGGCGCATGCGCCGAGCCCAGGAGCCCGCCGTCGCGGTCGAACACCCACCAGAGCTCACAGTCGGTGTGGGCCCCAGGCCAATCCCTCAGCCAGAGATGCCCCTGGTCGTCCACCACGAGGCGGTCGTAGGCGGGGCGCAGCTCGGGTCGGGGTGAGGCTTCGTACCGCTCCTGCCTGGTGCGCCGCTGCTCCGGCTTGTCCGCGCTCGCCAGGGCCGCTGTCGAGGACGGCGTTCGTCTCCGCGTCCGTCAGTGGTCGCCTGCATCAGTATCAACGACCTGAACCTGACAGGGTAGGCTTGGGGTCGGGAGACGTGCGTCTTGCAACACGCGTCTCCCGGTTGGCATGCTGCTCCTGCTGGTTGGTTCGAAAGACGTGAGTCAGCGATGAAACGCTTGCGCCGATCCAGGCCATGGGGTGCGTCGGCATGAACGTGATTGTGTTCGGAGCCACGGGCATGATTGGGGGTGGCGTCCTCATCGAGTGCTTGGATGAGCCCAGGATAGAGACCGTCCTCACGATCGGGCGCCGCGCCTCCGGCAGGGACCATCCAAAGCTCAAGCAAATGGTCCGATCGGATCTTTCGGACTTCGCCGACATTCGAGACGAGCTCAGAGGTTACGACGCTTGCTTCTACTGCCTCGGGGTGTCGGCTGCGGGGATGAGCGAGGAGGCTTATCGCCGAGTGACGCTGGACCTGACCCTCGCGGCAGCCGATGTTCTGGCCGACCTGAACCCGGAGTTGACGTTCTGCTACGTCTCAGGCCAGGGCACCGACAGTTCCGAGCAGGGGCGGATCATGTGGGCACGGGTGAAGGGAGCGACGGAAAACCGTCTCCTGAGCATGTCCATTCCAGCGTACATGTTCAGGCCGGGACTCGTCCAGCCCATGAAGGGAGTACGCTCGAGCACGCGATCGTATCGAGTCTTGTACGGCCTCACCGCGCCGTTCATGCCTTTGCTCAGGCGGCTGTTGCCCACATACGTGACGACAACGGAAGACCTGGGTCGAGCGATGGTGCGGGTGAGCATGGAAGGATGTGAGAACCACATCCTGGATCCGGGCGACATCAACGAGCTCGCCGGTCGATGACCAACGAGGGTTTGAACCTTCTGACGGGGTAGGCGGGAAGGTCGGACGGTTGTTCGTCCCCTGCAACTCACAACCGCCGGTCGGCATGCTGCTCCCGCAGGTTGAACCCGGGGTCGTCAGGTAGACCCCCCCATCGCTCGGTGCCCTCGATGGTCGATCATCCCGCCGATGTCATCTTCGACCGCTGCCGGTGGACGTCTTGGAGGTCCGCGGGTCGCTCCGGGACCGGGTCGCCGCTGTCCTCACGCGCCTCGCACGGTCCCCCAGCCCTGCTCTTGGTGAGCCCCCACCGTTGAGGCGGGCCAAGGCGACTCCGTACCAAAGGACCTCAGACTCCCACGACGGCAGCAGAAACCCAACGTCGTAGGATGGCCGCGCGGGCACCTCCTTCTTGCGCTGACGGACTCACTGAACGTGATGCGCTTCACCGCGGACGGTACTGCCCTCGCTCCACTCCGGCTGCCACGGCCGGTTCGGACTGCGGGGGGCCGATTGGTCGACGCCGGGCGGGCGGAGTTGGTGGCGGAGGCTGAAGCGGCGGCAGCTACGCCGACGGGTTCCTCACTTCCCGGGATGCCCGCCTTCGAGCGGGGGAGGGTCGAGAGCCTCAAGAAGATCCCGGCCGAGGAGACGGTTCCTGCGTTCGCGGGGATGCTCGTGGGAGCTGATGGCACGCTCTGGTTTCGCGAGTTCCGACTTCCGGGCGAGCCGAATGCGGAGCGTTGGTTCCGCATGGGACCGGGCTCGCGCTGGTTGGCGTCAAAGACGTTATGCAGAATCCTCTACGGTCTCGGGGCAGGTCTCCGTGGGCGGTAGACGTACCGAAGCCCTCGAGTCAGAGCCACCGGTACGACGGTCGTATGGGACTCCCCTTCCGGGACCAGGGTTTCCAGGGCCAAAGAAGGGTATCGGTGTTCGCTGAGTTGCTCGGCGAAGGCGTGGAGGTTCGACACCATCCTGAACGGAGCCAGTTGCGGAATGTCGGCTCGCTCCTCGGCGCCCCCCACTGCGAGGAACAGCTTTGCGGCGAGATCGTCCCGCGATCGAGCGACTTCCGTTTCGAGCTTCAGCAGGTACGCGCTGTCCCACCAGATCGCTGGACTCACGGCGATGTAGGCGTCGAATGCCTCGGGTCTCTTGAGAAGCGCGTAGAGCGTGAAGAGGCCTCCTAGCGACGAGCCGAATAGAGTCGATCCCTCGTCCGAGACCGCAAACCTCCCCTCAACGAACGGCTGGACCTCCTCGCTCAGGAAGTCCAGGAACTCAGAGGCACGTCCGAGTCTCCGACCCTCAGGGAGGGTGGGCTCCGGAGCGCTCGGATGGGACTGGGCCATGGCGCCGAACCCGGAGTCGGCGGTGGGCGTGAAGTCCCTGGCTCGGAGCTCTGCCTGAATGGCCGGCCGGGTCGTCTCATACCCGACGCCCACCACGAGAAGGGGCGGAAGCTCCCCGTAGAGCTGACTCATCAGGCGCGACATCTCGACGGCCGTGCCGAAGAACAGATTGGCATCGAGCACATACAACACCTGCCTCGGTCCCGGTGGCAGCGGCATCACTCCTGCGACCGGCTCCGCGACCCAGATCTGGAAGTGGGCGTCCGCGCGCTCTGAGTGCAGGTTGAACACCTGCGTGTGCGGGATCGTTACCTGCGTCGTCATTGTGGTGGGCTCCTGTGCCAAAACGGATGCCTGACCCATGGCCGAGGTCCCGCAGTTGACTGCAGTGACTGTCTTGAATCGCATCCGGGTTTCCATGTGGGGTCTTGGTGGTCCGGACGCTAGTACCTGACGCTACGTGAGGTGCAAGAGCCCTCCTCTGGGTGCAGGTTGAACCCAAAGCCGTTGGTCTGATCCAGGATCTCTGGATCACCTTCGCTCCAGGATCAGCGGGGGGATGGAATCCCGCAGCGAGTCCAGGCGGGCCCGAAGGGCCCGGGCGCGATCCATGAGTTCGGCGCGAGCCCCCTGCCGCTGCGACTCGATCAGGGTGCGCAGTTCAGCTTGGTATCGATCTCGGAAGACGGGCTGGACTCCGAAGCCGCAGCTCGACGCGTCGAAGCGTCCGGAACAGAGCGGCAGCGTGAAGCCACCCAAGTGAATTGCACCCGGCGATAGACCCCATCGATCGCCCTCGGTGTCTCGTCCCGTCCATAAGCTCATGTCTTCTCCTGGCGGCACTCTCACGCCTTCCGCTTTTCGGTTGATGACCTCAAGCTGGGTGCGGAGCTGAGCACGTTCGGGCGCCGTGCGATCCGCGAGGATCGACGGGGCCACCGACCAGAGCCGGGGATCAACAGCGCGAGGCCGGAAGAGGGTGCCCAGACCCTGACCCTGAGACGGCGCGGGCAACCCCGCCGCATCGTCAGCCGGTCCCGCTTCGGCAGGCGCCTTCTCTCGATGCTCGACCGAATCCGTCGACTCGGTGGTTGGTGCCGCGGTCGTCTCGGCGGTCACCCGGAGATTCAAGACCTTCAGGGCAGCTGGCGACGTCGGTGGAGCCGTGTTCCGTCTGGGACCTCGGTCCTCGTCCGTGACGTCAACTCGGAACGGCATGCCAACCACAAGGGCGTGGATCAGAGTGGACACGAGCAGCGAAATGGGGAGAACGTGGCGGCCGCCCCGTTGTGTCCTCTCGCGTGGGAATGCCAGTGGAGGCTGTCGCGCCGGTAGGGTGCTGACCTGCAACGCGCCACCTCCCCTGAGTGCTCGTCATGTGACGCTTGCCCGTCATTCGTCAGATGCGGTCGCTCGAGCGTCGGGTTGTCCCGACGTTCGTACGCGGGGGCCCGGGTTCTTGAATGCCAACCCACTGGCCGAGCGCGACGAGGATCAGCCCAACTGCGAACTCAACCTGAGGGGGTGGGCCTGGAGGGTCGGGAGCTGTTCGTCTTGCAGCCCACAACCGCCGGTCCACATGTTGCACCCGCAGGTCAGAACCCAGAATCGTTGGACGGCACACGGGCAACTCCGACGGAACACGATGAGGCCTAGCGAAACGGCGCAGTTCGCCGCGGCCCACAGGGCAGACCACTTCCTACGGGACCCGGCGCCAATCCTGGAGGATGATGCCGCCGTCTGGCTCCTCGGCGCGCCCTTGAGTGCAGTCCTTCGCGTCGCGCCCCTCCGCTGGCTCTTCTGGCGACCCCTGCTCGCAAAGGTGCGCTCAATCAGCGTCTTCGTCGTTGTCCGAAGCCGATACACGGAGGATACTGTTGCGGATAGCATACGTCAGGGGTGCCGCCAGTACATGATCCTGGGCGCCGGCCTGGACAGTTGGGCCCTCCGCCACGAGGAGGCGGAGGTGAGCGTATTCGAGCTCGATCACCCTGCTACGCAGCAATGGAAGGAGGCCCGGATCCGATCGCGCTTCGGTGCGCTGCCGTCGCACCTCGTCCTCGTTCCAGTGGACCTGGAGCGCGAGTCTGTCGCTGATGTGCTCCCCGGGCACGGCTTCGACCGTAGCGCACGCACGTTCGTCTCGTGGCTCGGCACGATCTGCTACCTGTCGCGTCGGGCGATCGAGGAGGGGTTCACATCTTTGGCGGGGCTGTGCGCGCCGGGCAGCCGAATCGCCTTCGACTACTTCCAGCCCAAGTCTACGATGTCGCCCGACGATCGGGAGTTGTTCGAGCTTCTCGACAAAGGAGGCACACGTAGAGGCGAGCCGATCCGGAGCCTGCTTCGGTCAGACGAGATGGCTGAGATCGTACGCTCCGCCGGCCTCCACGTCGTCGAGGACCTGTCTGCTGCAGATATCCGAGAGCGCTACCTGGCTCAACGTGCAGACGAACTGGACATTCCGGGCTTCGCGCGACTCTGCTGCGTTGAAACGCCGTGTGTAGGCTGACCGGGAGCTGAAGCTGACGCGGCCAGCGGGGAGGGTCCGGGGATGTTCGCCCTGCAGGTCACGACCCGGCCGAGCATGTTGCTCGCGCAGGTCAGCGCCCGGCGGTTGCCGCCCAACAAGGAAGTGCCGCTGACCGGGTCGGCCGCGAGGTCCGGACCACTCGCTTGGCGGCTCGCGCTCCGGGTCGGCAGCATGGTCCCGGCAGCAGAATTCGAAAGTCGCCAGCCTGCACATACTCCTTCGGCGCCAGGGCGAGGTTCGGAATGCGCATGCGGAAGGTTCTCGTGATCGGGCCAGGGGGCGCCGGCAAGACTACGCTGGCCATGCGGATCGCCGAGGCGACGGGCCTCCCGCTGATCCACCTCGACTCCCTCTACTGGCGGCCCGGTTGGCAGCCCACGCAAGCGGCCGAATGGGACGATCTGGTGTCTCAGCTGAGCTCCCAGCCTTCTTGGGTGATGGACGGGAACTACGGCGGAACTCTGGACGTACGGATCGCCGCGGCGGACACGATCATCTTCCTGGATTGGCCTCGACTGCGTTGTATCTGGCGGGTCGTCAGGCGTCGAGTTCAATTCACCGATCGCAGTCGCCCGTCGATGCCTGCCGGCTGCCCAGAACGCCTCACGGTCGAGTTCCTCAGATGGATCTGGGACTATCCGAGGCGACGTCGTCCTGGGATCCTGGAGCGGTTGGAACGAGTGCGTGGCCACAAACACGTGGCCGTCCTTCGGAACCGGGCCGACGTGAGAGCATTCCTGGATGGGTTGGGGTCGGATACCGGGTGAACCGGTGCCCGAAGACCTTCATTTCCGCTTCCGCTTCCTGGGGGGGCGCTTTGAGACTTTCTGAGCACGCCCTCGGGAAGGATGACTCGGGTCCGCCATCCTCCAGGCCACCCAGGCCAGCGCCAGGTTGGGCGGAAGGAGCAGGCCGAGGAACTCGGCGTTGCTCTGACCCACCACCGGAAGAACGTACATCACGACAGCCAGCACGAATCCCAGGCCCGCCAGGACCGAAATACCCATTGCGACCCATCGCCCGAACCGGCGCGCCCATCCGCGCCCTCGGGACAGCGGCCACAGGGTGAAGCCGAGGGCCATTTGGAGGGGAGACGCCTGGAGGAGGTTTGCATTCCAGTGGGTGTCCACGTGGTCGGTGAAGGCCCAGAGAAAGGCGATCTGGGTGCCCAGGAGCCCGAAGAGCAGAAGCCACGGTATGGCTACGAGCAGGAGCCCGGCCGCGCCTCGCCGCTGGCCTAGCCACCAGAAGAGCCCGCCCAACGATAGGCCGACCAGCACAAAGGTGCCGATGCGTCGAGGAGTCGTGTCCGGGACCGGAGGGCGGCCGGCGTCGTAGAACGTCTGCTCGGCCCGGATGAAGGGGACGCTGTCGCCACTCTCGGTTCGGACCGTGAAGCTCCGGAGCTCCTGTGCCATCTCCATCGGGACGAACATGGCTTCCGAAGCCGTCAGAGGCTTGTCCGCGGAGGGACCGAGCCCGAAGTCCATGCCGGAGCTGACCCAGAAGAGGTCATGGGTAAGACGCAGGACGTGGTCTCGGTAGCTCGCGTCGGTCACTCGAGCCCGCGCCCATCGGTCGAGCTGACCGCCGAGGACCTGATCCAGGGCGTCCCGCACGCGTGTGGAGCAGTTGTCCCGGAAGTACCGATAGCGATAGAAGCGGTTTTCGGGGAGGTCGTTCCACTCCAGGAACTGCTGGAGCCGATTCACCTGGTCCGAGTCCAGGGCCAGCTCCTGGATCTCGATTGAGCGGTGCTGGGAACGATAGGCGGCGAGTTGGCGCTGCACGTCGAAACCCGCCATCCAGTAGAGCATGTCTCCCATGATGAACCGCCGAAGGAAGTGCTCCTGCTCGAAGCTGAAGAGACCGTAGTTGTAGGCCTCGTCGGTCACCTCGCGGGGGTCGTGGATCCAGAGGAGGCTATGACCGAAGCGCTCCCAAACGGCGTGGCCCGGTCCCACGGATACCAAGTAGGCGACGGGGTTGACGGTGGAGGGCTGGGACAGCCGGGGCACCGGGGCAGCCTGCGGGCCGGCCGCCTCTCCCTCAGCCGTCCGGGGGAGCAGGACGCCCAGGGCCAGGACGAAGGGAAGGATGCCTCCGAGAAGGGAGGAGCGGCGAGAGCGGAGGGATACCCAGGGGGTTCGCATAGCGAGAGGATAACGCCTTCCGCAGCCGGACGCTGGCAGGCTTCACGGATGACCTCCCAGTGCCCTGGACTCGTGGTCGTGTAGGCGAATGGTGGCCACCGCGTGACCAGGCCTCCGCTGCTGACGGGGTCGGCAGAGAGGTCGGGGGACGCCCGTCTTGCAGCGCGCGCCCCCTGGTCTCCATCATGCTCACACAGCAGAAACCCAGAGACGTTGGAGTTCCTTCCTGACGGCGACTCGAGCCGGCATTGACGGAGGGGAACCCGTGGGTGGAAATGCCTGGCTCGAAACACCTCGGCGTCTCAGGGAGACCTACGCGACCTTCGAATGGGAGCTCGCGTATCAGTACGCGGCACACTCGGTTGTCTACCGTCTGTCGCGCGACGGGGCCCCTCAACTCTTCCTGAAACTCGCGCCCGCCGGGCACTACCCCACCCTCCTCGCCGAGGCGAGGCGGATGCGCTGGGCGAGCGCCTACCTGCCCGTCCCAGAAGTGGTCGACCAAGGAACCGAGGGCTCCATCATGTGGTTGGCCACGTCTCGGCTTTCCGGCCAAGACGGCACACACCCCGAACAACTCGGACATCCCGCGAGGCTGACCCGGATTCTCGCCCGAGGACTCCGCGACTTCCACGACGCTGCCCCAGTGGACAACTGCCCCTTCGACTTCCGCCTGGACGCGGCTCTCGAACATGTCCGCACCAGGCTGTCCTCAGGGCTGATCGATCAAGGTTCTGATTTCCATGCGGAGTTCCGGCACCTCACGCCGGAGATGGCCGTCGATCTGCTCGAATCGACCCGTCCCGACTCCGAAGACTTGATCGTGTGCCACGGCGACTACTGCCCACCCAACGTCCTCATCGAGGACGGACGAGCTACCGGCTACGTGGATCTCGGCGAACTGGGAGTTGCGGACCGATGGTGGGATCTGGCCGCAGCGACATGGAGCTTGACCTGGAACCTGGGCCCCGGCTTCGAGGAGATGTTCCTGGCTGAGTACGGCGCCGAGTTGGATGTCGACCGCATGGACTTCTATCGGTTGCTGTACGACCTCGTCTGCTAGCGACCAAGCCACGGCATTCTGACCGAGATTGTTGCTTCGGACGGATAGAACCACTCGCCTTGCAACTCGCGACCGGGGTCGGCATGGTGGTGCGTAGCAGAAACCCAGATTGTCAAGCTGACCCAAGGCCGTTGGGTACGATGAACCTCAGTGATTGGGGATGGGACGCTGAATGGGCGGCCCGCGCCTCTGAGATCGCGACTCCCAAGAACCATCCGGCTCGCGTGGTGGGACAGGAGCGAGGTCGATGGATCGTCCAGACCCAGGACGGCATCGCCCCGGCGCGCCGGGCGTCGGCCTCCCTCGGGGTATCGCCCGTGGTGGGTGACTGGATCTTGGTCAGCCCCGGCCCGATGCCGACGGATCCCCTGTCCGTATCGGCGGTGCTGCCGCGACGATCGAGCCTTTCCCGGGGTGCGGCGGGTACGGCGGATGCGCAGCAGGTCCTTGCGGCGAATGTCGACGTCGCATGGGTTGTCGACAGTCTCGACACGCCTCTGAACGCGCGTCGCCTCGAGCGATATCTGGCGGTTGTGTGGGAGAGCGGTGCTACTCCCCACCTGGTTCTGACGAAGAGCGATCTCGCAGCGGATCTTGCTGGGGTACGTGCAGCGGCCCGTTCCGTTGCGGTGGGCGTGGAGACCTGGATCGTGAGCACCTCTGACACCGAGGCTGTCGAGAGACTGCGAGGGAGCCTCCGTGCTGGGTTGACCGTGGTGCTACTCGGGCCGTCGGGTGTGGGCAAATCGACCCTCATCAACCTCCTCCACCCAGAGGCGGGAGCGGCGACGTCACCCGTCCGGGAGTGGGACGGCAAGGGTCGACACACGACGACCCGACGTGAGTTGTTCCGGATTCCGGGAGGCGCGTTGCTGGTGGATACGCCTGGGATCAGGGAACTGCGCGTGTGGGCTCTGGAGGAGGGGCTCGGGCACACGTTCCCGGAGATCGACGAGCTTTCGCGGAGCTGTCGCTTTGTGGACTGTCGTCACGAAGTGGAACCTGGCTGCGCCGTGATTGCGGCTGAGCGAGCTGGGCAGATCGATCCAGAGCGGGTAGCCAGCTTCAGGAAGCTTCGAGCCGAGGCCGCCTTTCAAGCGCGGAAACACGACGCGCTGGCGCGACGGGCGGCTGTGGCAGAGCACAAGACAGCTCTGAAGACGATGAAGTACCACCACAAGCTCAAGCGACCCGATGGAGGGTCAGCCTGACCAGCGGTCAGCTTAACCAGCGGTTCTCTCTGACGGGGTAGCTCAGAGGGCACCGGTCGGTTGTTCGTGCAGCAACTCACGACCGCCGGTCGGTACGTTGCTCCCGCAGGAAGATTCGAGAGACGTTACATGGCGCTCAAAAAGGCGCCATCGAGCCTCGGCAACG
>Ga0307423_1000420_pt1 | contig 28685 bp, 19 predicted proteins | sample SalMarWE160310MG_FD_202154 | JGI IMG/M metagenome (GOLD analysis project Ga0307423, IMG submission 202154) | Salt marsh sediment microbial communities from the Plum Island Ecosystem LTER, Massachusetts, United States - WE1603-10 | ecosystem: Environmental > Aquatic > Marine > Intertidal zone >... | reverse complement strand
CGATCCTTTATCTTTCTCAATCATTCGAGAGCAATTTGAACATACTGGTCGAAAGCATTGGTTACAGAGTGATAGATCTGCCATCTTCTTAATTCTTCCACAGACTGAACACATATTCTTGGTTCCTCTTCCTCGATGTTCGAAGAGTGTTCTTACAATTGCTACAGCATCTGCCTGATTCAGATTTCCTCGTTCTACCTCTTTCTCAGCTTTCTCCTGAATTTCATCATGATTAATATCGCTTTCAATCTCTTCTCCTACCACATCTCTAACAACATTCGGTGATATCTCTTGTTTACTTTCAATGCTGATTGAAACGAGAGGAAAACAAAGGCAGTTCCTTACCTTATCAATGACAACATCTATTGTTTCAATAAGACCCGCCTCTTTCAATGGCTTAAGATGGTGATCGAGTGCTGCACGCTCAATCCCAAATTCTGACATCAGATCTCCTTTGTTCATGATTCGCTTCTCTAACAAGTATTCAAGCAGCTTCACTCTCATGGGATTAGAAAGAGCCTTAGAAACTTTAGCGAGATCCATTGTCATTCACTCATGCAGTAATAGGTAAAATTCTCTTTATGTACTATTACTTCAACGTAAAGAATCTATTACCCTATCCCCCTCTAGATGCGTTTGTGTTCCAGTTCTTATACGGTTGAGTACAGTAATCAGTAAAGGTGAAGATATCATGGCGACTTCAACTTCATTGGTCCAAATTGAAGATCTGAAAAAGGAATACACACTGGGCGAGACAATTGTACATGCTCTCCGCGGTGTATCCTTTGAAATAATGAAAGGTGAATTCATAGCCATTCTAGGGCAATCTGGTTCCGGTAAGACCACCCTTCTGAATATGATTTCCGCTTTGGATGTACCGACATCAGGTAAGGTCATTATATCCGGAACTGATGTTTCTAAAATGAGTCGTGATGAACGAACGAATTTCCGACGTAAAAGTACTGGATTGGTGTTTCAGTTCTATAATCTATTTCCTACACTAACAGCAGTTGAGAACGTCGAGATTGGTATTGCTCTGGATATCAAAGACAAACATGAGCTGCGAAGACGCGCATTACATTATTTAGAACTAGTCGGAATCCTTGACAAGGCAGATAATTATCCATCACAGATGAGTGGTGGCGAGCAACAACGTGTTGCTATTGCCAGGGGTCTCGCAAAAGAACCTCCTATTCTTGTTCTAGATGAACCAACTGGTAATTTGGATGCTGAAACTTCAGATGCAATCTGGGCATTACTCAAAGAACTCAATACAAAAACTGGGACCACAATAATTGCGGTCACTCACCAAACATCAGTATCAAAGGTTGCTAATAGGTCAATCTTTCTGAGGTCTGGAAAAGTGTATGGTATTTCAGAGTCTGGGGAGGAAGAATAGGATTGACTGGTACGCTACTACAAAAGACAAGAAAGGAGATCTTCAGTCAGCGAGGGAAAGTGATCAGCAGCCTCACTTTAGTCTTCATTGGAGTTTTCTGTTATGTGGCTTTCTCTGCAATGTTACCAGTAATGCGCGTGAGTGTAGATGCTACCTATGAAACGTATGCGTCTCCCGATTTTATGGTTGTAGCATATTCAGTTCCCAGAGATCACATTTCTGGAATTGGGTCCATTGACGGGGTTGAAGGTGTTGCAAGTAGGTATCATGTCTTTGGTGAAGTAAGTTTTCCAGGTCATGATAGGAATCCTGCAGACATCTATGGAATTGACCCTGGCTCATCTCCTGATGTATTCAAACTGATCCTCTCCGAGGGTACATATTTGGATCCTTTGAATAACAGAACAATTCTTGTTGAGAGGTCATTCGCATCGTCGAATGGTCTAATTATTGGTTCAGAGCTGACCGTGTCAGTATTTGGAACTGAATTCGATGTGGAAGTCGTAGGTATTGTAAATTCAATAGAACACCTATTACCCCATAGAAATCCAAAACAGCTAATCGATGCTCCCTCCAGAGCCACATTCTCTTCTATTGCCCCGATATGGATCGACATATCTGTATTGCAAGAGCTTTCGTATACGGGTACAGGTGAAAAGGACATAGTAAATGAAATTTTGGCGCGGTTTGAACCAGGATATAATCAAACTACAATCACGAATTTGATATTGGCGGAGATAGCGCCATACCCTATTGTTACAACTCTCGGAGTTTCTGATTTGAGAAGTTCTGAACTTCAAAGGTTTGAAATCGCAGATGAGGCAATATTTCTCTTTTCTGGACTGATCTTCGCAGTTGCATCTTTTGTGGTTTACACTACAGTTGGTAGAATTATTCAGTCGAACTCTAGGGCTATCGGAATTACAAAATCTCTTGGATATTCAGATTCAGCAATCCAGCGTGCTTATCTTATCTGGTTAGGAATTTTAGCTCTAATTACAACGCTCATTGCAATTCCCATTGGAGAACCTGGCGGTAGAGCAATAGTAAGTGAGATTCTTGTTATGTTCTCAATGAATGCTCAAACGGCTGCGATCTCTCCCACTGTCTACCTAGTTGCTTTAGTTGTTGGACCTGGCTCTGTGTTAGTAGCTGCATATTTTCCAACACGGAAGATAGTTGGGTACGAGCCAATTCGAGCCATTCGCGGCTCGATGATGGAGAAAGGGTACGTTGGAGAGACTATCCTAGAGAAAATAGGACGGAGAATTGGAATACGAGGTTACGGATTCAAGTATGTTGTGAGAAGTATGTCCCTAAACAAGACAAGAGCTGCTTTGTTAATTGTTGGGATCGCCCTTGGCGCCGGAGTGGCATTCATGGGCACTTCGATAGTTAGTGGTTATAATAACAGTCTTTCTTCATATATGAATCAGTATGAACAATGGGATCTTTTAGTTGATTTTAAAGAACCTCTTAACTTATCACAAGTTGAAAGTATTGTTTCCCCGATTAGCAGTATTGCAGCCTACGAACCATATCTGAAACTAGGTACATCCGCAATTATTTCGGGAGAGAAAAAACTGGTCAGTTTGCTATGTATAAACACAGCAGGTACCTTGCATCGTTTCAAATTTGAATTAGGTAGGGATATAGAAAACGCGCACGAACTTCTAGTTGATGTTACTATCGCGAATTCAATAGGAGTTGACTTGAATAGCAAACTCAATCTGACACTAGGCAATTCCACAATTGAGTTCACGTTAGTCGGAATAGTCAGTTCTCCTCTCAATGTGTTATATATCGAATTTACAGAAGCCATGAACTATCTTGGTCGAGAGATGATAAGTGGAGCATTCGTAAAAATCTCTGATGGTAGTAATCCTGATGATGTTGCTAATGCTGTGTTTGCACTTGATGATGTAGAAAATTCGATGACAAAATCACAAGCATCAAGTGGTGTTCTCAGCGAGTCTCAGGGAACTGCAATAGCAGTTGGAATGGCAGTCATGGCAATGGCTCTATTGTTAGCCGTTGTCTGGAATATTGTATCCATCAGTACTAGTGAGAGAACACCAGAGCTTGCTCAATTAGAAGCAATTGGATGGCCAAGGAATTCATTAACAAGGCTATTATTCATAGAGATTCTCATTGTGAGTCTTTTTGGAATTGTTCTTTCCATTCCAATAGGTCAATTCTTCACAAGCTTATTGGATAACTTCATGAAAACATACATTCCATTTTATACTCCATCTTTTGATTTTGTGATGATGTTGGGAATCAGCCTTCTTACTATTTTCACTGCGATTATTGCAGCCTTACCAGCTGTAAGAAAACTTCGAAGAATAGACATCGACAGAGTAATTCGAGAACGACTCATGACCTAAATCGTATACTATTGCATGAACTGGTGGGTTTACATCTGCCAGTTCAATATTACAATCTTTTATTCAGAATACTTCTATTGTGATTCCTGAAATAATTACTTCCTTTTCATTTGCCATAAAATTTGGTTAGAGGCATGGCAGGCAATGCCAAGAAATCGAATTTTTCAGATCCAATCGGGATGTGCAATCGATGGCTACGCTGCGGAGAATTGGCTCATTGAGAATCCGTTCACTCCTGAAGTAGAAGGCTCAATCCACTATCGTTTCTATATTATGAATCTGGAGAATATCTCGTCTGGAGAACCATTGAGTTTACCTACCCTTCTTCCTTACATTCTTGTGGGTACAGCAATCGTTGGAATTGTGACTTTAGTAATCATCCGATTTAAGAAACGCGCATGATTTGCTGAGAGAAGTGGAAATGTATAATATCTGGACTCACTTTTTGAATTTCTAATTAGCAAATAAAAAAAGAGGTAGAAGTCTGCCCACAGGCAGACTATCTATCTAGACTATAATTACTTCTTCTTCTTAAACACCAATACCAAGGCAATAATGAGAATCACAGCACCTGCTGCAATTATGATCAAGAGTGTCGTGGTATCTAAACCACCTACTAATGCAGCATTGACTACAATGAGTCCATCAGTAGAACTCCATGTACGGATATTGCTCTCCATGTAGATAGTATATGTAATATTGGCCGCAGTTGTCGGCGTAAATTCAAAGCTGTACGTATCTCCAACCGATGTCATTGAGTGGTTAGTACCGCCAAATTCCAATAGTACTTCATGAATACCAAGGAAGTATGTTACGTTGATAGACACTGTAACGGGACTATCAGCAAATGCTGGATCTGGATTTACCAGTGGTACGGAGAATTCTGGGACACTGGATAGTTCCTCATACTTGAATTGCTGATTGGTCCAGTCTGACCAGATACCTATACTATCGCAAGTTCGAACTCGCCAATAGTATGTTGTACCGTTAGTTAATGCTGTACCACCAAATTCGATGGAATTCTCAGGATGGACGAAGTCGAAGTACATCTGATAGGCCCTAGTATCATTCCCTGCTACATTGCTTACGTAAGTGACATTCCAGGCACGATACCCACCCACATCTAAGTTTCGATAAACCGAACATTCACCACTAAGCAGATCATCCCATCGCATATCGATTAGGAGATCGTGCTCTCCCGAGTAGTAAAAGGTATTATCAAGATCTATCACGAGAACATTTCCTAGGTTTCTCACCGTGTATGTGTTCTGATCCAGTACAGTGACAGGAGTTTGACCTGCAAAGTTTGAGTTAAAGTTTTCATACTCAAGGTATCCAAGTAGTGGGGTTTCCACCATCTGAATGACCAGATTCTCGTAGACGACATCACCATAGAATTGCTGAACTGGGAACCAGATCTTGTCAACGAATCCAGTTTCAGTAATCATTGATTTGTTATACTTTATTTGAAACGTTCCAGGATATCCAGAAGTCACAGCAAACGGGAAGTTATTTCCAGTAGAGGGTGGAGCGTCCCAAATCTTATCGGATTCGAAGAAGACTTCAAGGGTATTCATTCGGTTATCTGCAATAGATGCTGTGGTTGCATAATAGTCACCTATCCCATGGGAATAGGCAACTGAACCGCCCCCAGCTAGAGTGCGTGTCGTTGTATATAATGTTCCTGTATTATTTGTGAATCTTAGTTCCACTATTAGATTGAGATCATCATTCAAGTAGAATGTATTTTCAATATCAATAGTTATTCTATTATTAACAATCGGTACCGTATAACTAGGAGTATTCAATACAGATATTGGTTGCACACCATCGTAATTCGCAGCAAAATCTGTTGTAAGATCCAGTGCATTTTGGACACAAGCCATATTGATTTGCAAATTCTCTAATACAATCTCTCCTGAGGTGGCAAGTACTTCAAATTGAAGCTTGTCAACAACACCTGCGCGTGATATCAATGATGAAGGATACTTCATCTGATATCTCATTTCATCATGATAACCAAATGGGGCATAATTTGATCCAGTTGATGAATCATGAATCTGCATGAAATCAGTATGTTCCTGTGACCAGAGAAGTGTATCGTTGAAGTACGCGTTATTCCAGACTTCGAGTTCATAATCTCTCTGATACTCACCAGTGCCAGAGTCAGACATTTCCCACTCTAAGGTTGGTGTCGAATCTTGAACGTAATTAATGAGAGGTGGAGATGAAAAGCCGTCAACCATTAATCCGAGTGTGTCTGGGGTAGTATATGCAATTGAGAGGTATGATGCGTTGAATGCTTCTGCTGCACCATAGTCTTCATCAACGAAATATTTCCAAGTTGTGATTCCAGCATTCTCATCTACCTGCTTAACTACAAGGCTTAGATTTTTATCACTGCCAAGAGAATCAACAAAAGCAGATGTGACATCCCACGAATACCAATTGCCTATTTCGAACATGTCTGGACTCGCAGGCGAATCTATGACATCCAAAGGACTAGGGTCGAACACAGGTTGAAGGTTCCATGTAATGGTCTCTTCATTCCACGTGTCATTTGCTGAGTAGCAAATTCCAATTGGTAGATCTGGTAAAACGTATTCATCCATGAGGTACATCTTCAATGTTACACCAGTTATACCAATCTCTTTTGGTATGTTTGCCAGGTTGAACTTTAACCATGATCTGGCTACACCATCTCCTGGTTCATATCCTACCCAGAGACCTCCTCTATACTCGTTTCCAAAGAAATTTGAATCTGCGGAGTTATTAGTCACCGCTTCATCCTCTAAAACATTGATCTTCATCTCTGCCGGTCCGCCAACAGCGGCGGGTTCTTCAGAGTTGTATGGCCCCGCAAAAACAAGTAGTGGTCCAGATGCAATCATGAAAATCAATAGCGTGCTAAGTAAATATAATTTCCATTCTTTATTCAAATTTATTCACTCCAGTGAATCATCTTCTCCTCTATTGTAGTAGAGAATCCTGAATCGTGGTATATTTCAGTTTAATCGAACTGATATTTAGTTTCCTATTACATTCTCGGGGTTCGTAAACCTCAAGAATGTTTAAGATCAATCTCTTCCCAACGATGACACGAGAAAACCCAGTTGCCTATGTTATCTACATTCGTGATGGCTCATTGGTATTATCAAAAGTAAGATATCGTTCGTGGACGGACATCCAAGATGATTACGAACACTACATGTCATCCTTGGGTCCTTGGGATATTAACGAGATTTTTTCACATTTTGAGAACGAGTACAAAGAGGAAGCCTCTTGGGTATTCAGTAGAAACCAGATTCGTGAATTTATGAAGTCTAACGAACACATCCTCTTGGAGTCCAATCTTGAACTCCGTGATCTTCGAAGTAAGAGTGCAACAATCTTGCAGTTCAACAACTACATCAATAATCTTGATCTTGAGGGTTTATCCTCTCTAATGACAGACGACCACACCTTCATCGATTCTGAAAACGATGCGCTCAAAGGAAAGGAGATGATGACTGAAGGTTGGCGGACATTCTTCGATTCATACCCAGATTATAGAAATATCTTCGAGAGAGTCGAGATGAAGGATGGTATGGTCGTTATAATTGGGTATTCTATTTGTCCAAATGAATCGTTACTTGATGGCCCTGCAGTATGGTCTGCAAAGGTTCGTGATGGCAAACTCTCTGAATGGAGAGTGTATCTTGATTCACCTGAGAATCGATCAATTCTTGGTATTGAATAATGAAGTCATTTCTGATTATAAAGTCTGACAGAGTTGTGAAATGGAAATCAGCAAACACAACAGAGACGCTCCAAGAGCGATAATCGCAATTTCAAATGAGTAAAACAGAATATGAGTAGCGATCATTTCCTGCATTATAAAGAACATATAACACGCGACACCTGAACCAAGTAACCCAAGAATAGAACCTGCTTTCCTTAGCTTCATCGGCGATGCGAAGAGGAAACAGAATCCTCCTAAAGCCAGGAATGGTCCACACATTGCCGATAAATCACCAAATATGTTTGTCTTAATTATGAATGTGCCAAATATCCAAATTCCAAATCCTGCAAAGATAATCATGTAGAGAATATCTTTTGGTTGTCTAGTAACTTGAAATTGGTTTCCTTCGGACTGAAGAGAATTTTCTTCTTGTTGTTTTGCATCTGACATACTTTATATGAATGGAAGAAAAGGAAAAGTGTAGCTACGCTTCACCTTCCTGTAATGCTTTGATATATGCTCTTACAAAATCGCTATCGACCTTTAATCGATAAAGGTACTTCATTCCACCCCAGGAAGAACTAGAATTCTTTTTCTCAACTATCTCAAGAGATTCCATTCTATCAATTATTCCAATCTTACCATATATCCGTTTATGTGAAACTTGAGACTCTTGAATGATATTGTGCTTGTTCATCCATCCGATATTCTCTTGATTCTGTTGATCGTCTGCAAGATCAATACCCTGTGAAATAAGAAACTTAGCCATTACTTGTAGTACTGCCACTTCATCGGAAAGAAGAAACTTCCCAAGAAATTCATCGAAATCAGTGGAGGAAAATGTTTGCCATCTTTCTTTTGGAGCGTCAGATATTGCTGTAATCATTGTTTTAGTGCGATCTACTAGTGATTCGGGTCTCGTCATGGCAAGATAGAATGCAATTAAGATAATAATGACTGCAAGTATCGAGGTTATGACTGCAATCAGAGGTAGAATTGTTGCAATCGAGATTTCATATAATGATACATAATAATTCATTTCAGAATAGAGTGCCCTGTTGATTGATGTAATCATGTGCATGTGATTCAACGCATTTTACCACTTCTTGACGATTAACTGGATATTGAGATATTACTGCATCCTACCGGCTGATAACATCTAGAATAAAACCAACTTATCAATTATCTGGAATTTTTCAACCAAGTTAATACATCTCTCGACGTATGCGGATTTCTTTCACGATCACTATCAATCCAATTAAAATAACGATTGAAGCACTCAGAGTTGCAATGCTGGAGATGAACATCACGTTACTGTACTCTGACTGAGAAAGCTCGACTATGAAATTTTGAATAATGGATGCAACAAAATTACCTGCACGGTCATAGGCAATTATTTGATAACTCACAGTTGATGTGATATTAATAGCTGGAATTATCGCGACCCATAGGTCTTGTATCATTGCCATTGTAATGTTTTTCCAATCTAAACCACCATTTGTAGTGTACGTAAGGATTACCGAGGTTACTTCAATATTATCAGTCACATTTGCTCTTATGACAATCAATTCGTCTACAGTTGGACTTGCAGGTTCTTGGGTTATTGATTGAATAGTCGGAATAATTGCATCTCTCGCGGCAACTGAGAAGCTATAATAATTTCCCAGATTATCATTAATTGCAGTATTATGGTTGAGAGAATCATCCTGAGATGAAAAATAGTAATGCACTGAAGTGTATGCATCGAAAGCAGACAATTCAATGTGAAAGATATCATCTCCCAAAAATTGCATAGACAGACCCTGCCAACTACCTTCATTCACTTTAAAATAGAACATCGCACTATGTACTCCAGAAATATCTCTGATTGTCGCATTGACTTTCACTATATCATCAACTGTCGGTATTGTGGGGTGTTGAATAATATTGGATATTCCTGGTCCTGTCCAATCATTACTTCTTACATAGAATGAATAATTTGCTCCATGATTATCATCAATCGCGATGTTATGACTTGCAGAGTCATCGATGACCAGAATATAATATTCCACACTGTCTCCTGCTTCGAGTGAATTGAAGGTATATTTGTAGTTGTTAATTTGTTCTTCCAGCATTTTATATGAAATCCACGATTCATTGTTTATTTGATAAGTCACATTTACAGAAAAGATACCAGAAACATCTCTAGCATAAGTTCTGACCGTGACCAAATCGGTGTCAAAAGGAAACACTGGTTCATGATTGGTGTTCTCGATTCGGGGAGCGATATTGTCAGGATTCGTGAGAAAACTGGCAAACGTAGAAAGCATCTCAAGTACTAATCCCTGACCTAACCACTGCTTCCATGTGTGGATTGTACTATCTGCTTTTCTTCGCATGTACATTCCGCCATATGTTGTGTCTAGTAGATCATTATAGATTGCAGATTTGAATCGATATGCTTCTTGAATAATGGTGTCATTAGCTAATATGGTCCCAGTCCAAAGATATCCAATTGCAGTGTTGGGATCCTTTTCTCCCCCTATTTCGTTATTCACGTAACTTGTCCATTCTCGATTCATCTCCATCAGATAACCCGCTGATGAATTTGCATTTATTATGTCATCAAACGTTATTTGAGCCCATTCAAGATATGTGTCATTCTCAAGGATTCGGTACGCATCCACAAACATTCTGTAATTATCAAACCATCCTTTTGAATCCTTAATCACCGATGTCCAATTCGCTGAAACTCTGTTGTAAAACCAACCATACGTGTCGTCATACATGTATTTGATGTAATTGTTGATTAATTCAACAGCTCGATCTTTATAGGTTCCATTCAGAGTAATTTCATATGTTTCCAAAAGAAATCTAATGCACCAAGAAATATCGTTGATATCATTCATATCCTCTATTACAGATAGAGTAGAAGATAGGGTTGTAAAGTAACTTCCATCTGAAGGATCATAATAATTCTCATCCACAAAGGTATAGAGTTCCTCGACATAATTCAGATAGGCACTGTTTCCGGTTGCAGAATAGAGTTTTACTAAAGCAACACCAGTCAGGCACTGAAACCATAGGCGTTTATTGCCAGCTTCAACACTGTTATCCTGGGCAAGTCTCTCGTAGTACCCTCCGTAAGTCACATCCCAGTAGTGACTCCGATCCCAACTCCAAATATCTTCGGCATAATCAAGATAGGTCTGATTCTCTGTAAATGTGTAAGCTTCTATGAGACCAATAATGCATTGCGCATCAAAATACGCCTTCTTGCCAATGGACCATGCATAATCTGTGAAATTATCCCATACCTCTACCTGCCAGCCTCCTCCATAAGATGACAAATTAAAATAATTAAAGACGGAGAAGAGATACGCGATTGCATCTTCATAATCTTGAACAGACCAAGAATCTGTTATTGCCGCTGAATTCATTTGAATATCTGGTTCTTTAGACATTGGATGTATACTTGTTTCTACGGAGTAGAAAACTGAATTTACAAGAAGACTGAAAACAAGTAATACTCCAATTGATGAAATGACCCCTCTTTTACACCATTTCCCCATCTTGATGTCCGACCTTTATTTTCTTAATTCCTAATTCTCCTAGTGACAGGATAAAAGGAAAAGTGTTTTTCTTCGCGAAAGATTTCAGTAAAAGCGCGATATTTCTATATTTCGAGTTTTATCGTGAAATATTCGATTTGGGTTTGAAGATTCAATCTATTAGAGCAAGTATGAAAAACTAAGACGATATTGATGCTTTTGTCTACCCCACTTGGACTGTGAAGGACGTTTTTCTAGAATCCCTTCGGTGATGAGTTTTTCTAAGATTCCACATTCTTTGTAGATCTGCTTTTGCGAAATTCCACTCAGCAAATGTATGTTGTATTTATTTCGCCACCCCAACTCTTGCGTGTTGACTGTTGCAAAAGGGTGTTTCTGGATGTCTTGGAACACTGCAAGAATGAGGCTGGTAATAATGGCTCTGCAGATATGAATCGTACTAGTTGGACCACTCTCTTGTGAAAACGTGTATTCAGAATCTATCCCAGCTTCACTATTCCTCATTTGTTCAACTTCAGAGTAATTCATTGATTTAACCTGCCTTCGGCTAACTGATTATACTTTGATCTTTCCACTAAGGATCCTCTTAGGAAAGGGTCTCCCCCTCCTAATTTGAAACCCTTAGTTTTCAAGTATCACGATTAATTCAATGTGAAAAAAAGTATAGGTCTTTTTCTCCGATAATTCTGAACTATTAGAGTTCTTTTTTTCTCAAATTAGGATTTATAATTGCTATAAATCAGTTTTAAAGCATGGAGAAAACTCGAAATTCACAATATATTTTGGGAAGTGAATTAGATAACAAAATCACAACTTCTACTATGTTTAATTTGAAAAAAAAAACAAGTTTATGCTTTTCTTCCCCTGTCAGATTCAAGTATCTTCTAATTGAATGAATTTAGAGGGAAAGGAGGATTTAGATTTGTCAAAGAGAAAAGCAACATTTTCATTTCTAGTGTTTATATTGACTGTATCATTTCTCTCTGCAACCAGCTTTATTGTTACAGATCAGGAACTAAAAACAATAGCATCTGAAACAGTATCCACCCCAGTTGAATATCTTGGTCCTAATGATTCGATGACTCCATCAATAAGTGATTCATGGACCTATAATGACTATATTGTGGGTATTGAAGGAATTTATGATACTTTCAATTATTTCAATCTCTCAAAATATGGAGGTGGGTGGCAATATGAAGTAACACGAGATTGGAACGATATTGCATTTACAAATGGTAAGTATATTGGCCATGATGCAGAATGTATGGTTGGCCTGTTAAGTGCATATAATTTGACTAGGAATGCAAAATATCTCAGGTATGCAGAGGACGTCTGGAATTGGGATTTGAGGTTCTTCTTTGATGATGTATATGGAGGATATTATGTAAGACTAAATCAAGACAATTCTATTGCAATTGGCGATAAAGGCATGTTCGAGCATGGTTGGTTTGGGCTTGCGACTGCACAACTATATCGCGCAACTGGTAATTCGACCTACCTTGATCAACTTGCGTATATCTATACTTTCGTTACAAACAATTTCTATGATATTAGTGATGGCAGTTATTATGGTGCATTGAGTAGAAATCTTGCGATATTAGTTTCAGATGTTGATACTAATTGGTGCGCACCATATGCCAGATTCTTAATGGCTGCATATATTGCCACAGGTAACTCCACCTATGGTGACAAGGCAATTGAACTAGTTGATAACTTAATGAATTATGCATATGATTCGCAATATGGATGGATTGTGAATCGAGTGTCCCCAGATTGGTCTTCATTTTCAAATCCTGCAAAAGGATGGTATGATGTCCTCCAGACATTTATTGATGCATATCGCGTATTTGGTAACTCTATATATTTGACCTTCGCTCAGACATGTTTCGATGATATCCAACAAGCTAACTCTACCGTCGGATATTTGATGGAAATGAACCGCGATTGGACCTCCGCTGTCAATAATGAGCTTCTTGGAGAGGAAGATCCCGGTACAGCCATAGCATATCTCAGAATTGCTAATGCATTACAAAATACTACTATTCTGCAGGAGGCATATCGATATAGAGATGCCATCTACACTGGCCTCTACGACCCTACCTTTGGTGGAATCTATCGAAGAATCTATGCAGGTGGCAGTCAGAGTACTTGGAAGCAATGGTGCGGGGCTGGACGTGTCATAGAAATGCTTGCCGAATTCGCAAGTCATGGTCAAATCCAAACTGCCTCAGTATTAGTATGGGGTGATTCCGACCCGAATGGCCAAGAAAGAGCAGGACGCACAATCGCTGAAAATCTTGAAGAAATCGGATTGAATGTTACCTTTGTTTCAGACTTCAACGAATTAGAAAATGAGCTATTAGCATACAACTATCGTTCATTGGTGCTTGTAACAATGCCTTGGAGTGATACATATTCCAACATCCCAACATCCACAGAGAATCTAATTGAATCACTTGTGGGAGATGGTGAATTGGGGCTTGTTGGCTTTCATGATATTATTTGGCAAAATGCAAACAATCCTGTTCTAGAGAACATTTTTGGCGGAACTCTAACCTCATTTACAGATAGAGATTCCACATATTCAATTGTGAATATTTCTCATCCTATCGTATATGGGTTACCAAGTAGTTTTGCCCTAGATGATGATCAGTTGTTGAGGGGTTCATGGGACATTGGTGTTGATATCGTCATGGAGGCAGATTACTTAAACACTCCAGTTGTTGTTACGAATGAATACAATAATGGGAGATCGGCCTACATAGCAGCAGGGGGTGGATCCGGCTACAGCAATGCCATAGTCAATAATGATACAAACTTAGTGCAATTATATCGAAACGCAGTTTTTTGGTCGTGCAATATTTCCCATGAATCAGATACACAACTATCTAACAAGGCACTCTATTTCGATGGTTCTGATGAAGTAATCATTCCAAGCGCTTCGTCACTTAATCCCACCAATGCTCTTACAGTCATGGCTTGGATTCACGCTGATGATTGGATCGGAAATCAGAGAATTTTACAGAAGGGAGTCGATGACCAATATCGTCTATTAGATGAGGGCAATTTGGAGTTTGGCTTAGCAGGAGTATCTGGTGGTGACATTGGAACTCCTCTCCCAACAACAGGGGCATGGCATCATGTTGCAGGAACGTATGATGGTTCAACTATTACTTTGTACGTCGATGGAGTTAAGAGAGTATCAAATTCTGCAAGTGGCCCACTACAAACTTCTAGCACTTCATTGTATATCGGAAATAAACCATTGAGTTCGTATCCAGGTGATCGATTCAAGGGAATTATTGACGAAGTTAGAATCTATAATAGAGCTCTATCGAATCAAGAAATCAATGACACAATGATTAACGCATCGCCTGTAACTTCGGGACTAGTTTTGTATCTGTCCTTCGATGCACTTGAAGGTTCTACATGTCCAGATTTATCTGGTTATGAGAATGACGGTGTCAATTATGGTGCTGAGATTGTTACATCATTTGATTGGAGCGATTTTCAGACGCATCCATCTTGTGAGATAGATAACATCGGGAACGTGCCATATGGTGTGTCATGGACAGGCAGTGTGACCAATGGGACACATATTGCTATTTTTGGTGGCGAGAACTCAGGAGGGAGGATTAGCTCTATACTTGTGTATGATATTGAAAAGAACATCTCAACAGTCATTCCTGGGCAGTTCTCATCAGGACTAGCAAGATCAACATCTGAATACTGGGGAGGAAGCGCATACATCTTTGGCGGAGATAATGGGGCATTTCTGGATACCATCCAAATCTACGACATAAGTTCTGGAATTCTCACAACCTCAAACACTCACCTTTTACAGCCAGCAAAGGAGATTGGTTCTGCAACGAATGGCACGTATATTTACCTCTTTGGCGGATTCGGCTCGAGCCCGGAACGGAAGATTACAATTCTTGGTTTTGACCCGGCGACAGAGGAAATCGTCAATACCGGAGCAACACTTCCTGAGGGTCTATCACAGACCACACCAGTCTTTGCTGGAGATGTTGTCTACATCTTCGGAGGTCACAGGTATGGAGGAAGCGCTCATACTTATATTCTCAAATTTGATCCTTCGACGAATACGTGCGCTCAGATCACAACCACGATGCCCAGAGAGATTTCCAGCATGAGTGCGGTTTGGGATGGGGATGAGAGTATTTTCATTTTTGGGGGAGCTTTGGATGGCTATTCAGGGGATACTCAATATGATACCATCTATGTTTTCAACACGACCTCTGAAACGATCGTGGAACATCCTCTAACCCTTCCTGTTCCAAGCATCTTTCAGATGGCGGAGTATGTTGATGGTTGTGCATATATCATAGGAGGGAGGACCGGGACATCTACTTATCTTGATGATATTGTAAAATTCAACCCTTATCTAGAGAAACCTTGGCCAAGTCTGAAAGTAACGCGTTCTCCACTGATACCATCTCAGAGTCAGTTAGTTCAGGTCCAGGTGACGACCTTGTCCAATTTAGCAATAAACCAGTCGATTCTCTCTCACACATATGATGGGGTAACCTACACTAATGTTTCCATGAGTAATACAGATGATCAATGGATTGGATGGATATCTCCATACCCATCATACACCCAAGTACGATACAGAGTCTATGTACAGAATATTATTGGAGATTGGGCAGTTTCTGAATTGTATTCGTATGATGTCATAGATACAGAAGGACCTGTAATATCTACTACAAGAGATCCGATTACGCCAATACATAGTCAGTCTGTGACCATCAACGCAACAGTCATCGATGCAAGCAATATTAGCCAAGTCTTGTTGCACTATTCTAGTGACAACCAAGAGACTTGGACAGAAGTGGCTATGGGGCAAATAGGAAATAATTGGATTGAGATCATACCATTGTTCCTTGCGGGAACAAATGTGTCCTATTATGTTCAAGCGGAGGATAGTGAGGGCAACTGGGGCGCATCTGAGATATCGAATTATACTATCGATGATATTCAAGGGCCTTCCATTATCACGTCGCGGGAGATTCTTACACCCTACATTGGTGAAATGGTCAAAGTGACCGCAGCGGTTTATGATACTAGTATGGTTGATACCGTATGGCTCTCAATAAGGCTGAATAATGGTTCTTGGAAAAGTTATTGGATGAATAAGGAAGGGTATGTCTATACCGCATATATTATCGGACAAGGTATTGGAACTTTTGTCGAGTACAGAGTACAAGCAAACGATACTGTCGGTAACTGGGGAATATCACAGATTGAAGCTTACTCTGTGATAGATCATATTGGCCCAATTATATCACTACAAACAGAACTTTCAGCGCAAGGGCAGAATGTTGTTGTTCTGATAGAAGTAGGTGTTGTTGATCCAGGTGGTGTGAATCAGGTTCTGTTATGTTATTCGTTGAACTCTGGAGCCACATTCACAAACATATCGATGGGTAATGTATCGGGAACATGGTCTGCATCAATCCCGATGGGACTCGTTGGTGAGTCAGTCTTTTTCTCAATCTACGCCGAAGATCAATCAAGAAATTGGGAAATTTCTCAACTGTATTCATATCAGATAATTGATGTTCTCGCGCCTAATGTTCACATCTCAATTACTTCAAATCAGACCGATACTTTGACAGTCGAATTGGAAATGACTGATGATAGTGAGATTTTGAGTGTGCTCATAAAATACACTACAGACGATTGGGGAAATGAAAGTGAATTGGCTCTCCACTTTCAAGATGGAGTTTGGGTAGCACAATTGCAATTCAACTATTCTTCAATGAATCTACAGTATCGAATTGTGGCTGAGGATACAGCGCATAATATCTACGAGAGCGGAATTATGTTCTATACAATTGTACATTCTTACAATCAGACGTCGCCTCTTGACCTGGCTCTTGTGGCAGTTACTTCAGGTGGGATTGGTGTTGCAGCTATTCTAATTATTTTGTATCTGCGGCGAAGAACGGGTTGATAATATTCTATCACGAAGTTCTTCTTCCAAACTCCTCATTAACTTGATTCATTAATGTAGGATTTGTGAATATGTCGATTGCTGTCATTGAAGTGCTTTTACTGCGTTCAACATGGCCTCATGAGTTCTCTTTGATACAGACACCTTGAACTAATGGAAAGCAACTTCTGGATTTGTATGAATTTCGTTACTAATTCTTATCAGATGTCCCTAATTCTCATCTATGAATGTTCAAATCTTTTCTTTCCACATTGCAATCGTATCCTAGATGAACAATCTGCATCTTGAATATTCGCTTCTGGATCATGAGAAACGAAAGGAATAGAAGCATTAAACAAAGCTGTATTGTGTTTACAATTTGCGAGTGTAGAAAATCGTGAGTGATACTCTTGAATATGTCACATCTGCTGGTGAATTGAAGAAGTTCAAGTACGATCACTCTGATTCGACACTCGATTTGAGTAATTTGAACCTCTCTGAGTTTGATGCATCACAATTAATTCTCTACAATAATCTTAGAGAACTACGCTTGAATAAGAACAATTTAGATCGAATTGATATCACACCGCTTGTTTCATGCAAGAACCTCAGAACGTTGATACTCGATGGGGAAACTGAGGTTGAGACCATTCTAAGTAATCATACCATGGATGACATAGCTGACGAGGTAATACTTGATGCGGTCGACACCTATAGTTCTCTTTCATACCTACCCAGTTCGAGCTCAATTGCATTCTCTTACAAACATGTTCTAAGAAATGGACCAGATTGGAAATTGATTCACCTCTTTCATAATACATTGAGAGTAATTGGATATGGATGGATGGGCAAGGTCGATCTTGGGCTCAAGAAGACAAAAATGACTCTAGAAACTATCCTTGAAAATGGTGCATCTCAGAAGATACACGATCTCCTCTTCTCCTTCTTGATTGATCAGATAGAAAATCATGGACCTACAATTGATCTAGATATTCAATCAATGAAGCAATATGGCGATTTGGTAATGTTTGTTGATGATGTTGTTGAACAACGAAACGCTGAGATGAACGATCAGTATATTCCTGTATTGCAATTTGATGTAGATCAAGAAACTATCGACCTTCTGAAATCAACTGGTGAATCCGTGGACACTCATTATGCAGACCTACGGATGTTATGGTTGACGTCATACGGGTATGAAATTCTTGAGAGTCTGTCAATGGGAACAACCTGTGAGATGCGAGAGTTCTCTATAATTCGAGAAGCACTCTCCTCCTTAGGCTTCGAGATCAAGACACAACTGGATCCAAACCCCTATCCCATCATTGGATGGAAGAATAGAGAGGAGATGCGACGTCATGGTGTCGATTCACCTGAGCCAAAGATTTCTCTTCCCAAGCGATTATCTGATGAAATGGTTGCGTACATATGGCAACTTGCAGAATTCAGGAATGCATCATCGATGATTATAATATCTACTCATTCAGACAAATCTTTGAGATTGAATCTATTTGATTTCAAATGATTGATTCGCTATTTTCTACTGACTGATTAGTGACCATTGACTCATTGAACATAATTTATTGGAGCTGAAAATGTTTGACTTTAAAGATAGAGTAGCTATTGTGATTAATGCTGCATGTGGAATCGGTGAAGCAACAGCATGGACTTTTGTAAAAAGAGAATCTCTTCTCGGTTTCTGATTGCCCTATGAATTTCAGCAATTGATTTTTATGTGGATAATCGCGAGCCAATGAGTGCTTGAAGAGGAGATTTGCTCTTCGACCTGCACATGGCTCCCACCAACGTTGATGGTGTTGTCTATTGGAAAGAAGACAGGCAATAATCAGTGTCTTTGACAAAACGGGAATCGTTGAGTTTTGTAAGAGTATTTCTTCGCATTTTAGTTTCATCAGTACTGGTAAGACAGCAGCTCTACTAGAAGAATCGAATATATCTGTCACTAGAGTATCAGATTTCACAGGATATCCTGAGATACTAGGAGGTCGTGTCAAGACTCTCCATCCTAAAATTATGGGAGGGATTCTTGGAACAATCGACCATAATTCAGAACTTGAGAAAATGGACCTTCAACCTTTTGGACTAGTAGTATCAAATTTGTATCCATTCGGGCACGTCATCTCAAAGAAGCATAGTCTCAAAGAAGCAATAGAGAATATCGATATTGGTGGTGTGACTTTACTCAGAGCAGCTGCCAAGAACTATAATGAAGTGTTGGTAGTTTCTTCTCCCTCAGATTATGATAGAGTAGCAAATGCAATATCTACAAATTCAATCACTGATGAAATGAGGTCAGAACTCGCGATCAAAGCGTTCCATCACACCGCGAAATACGATATTGCAATTAGTCGATACCTTTCATCTGATGTAAAGTGGCCTTCGAGTTTTGTGATGGGTTTTGACAATCCACAAGATTTGCGATATGGCGAGAACTGGCATCAAGAAGCAAAGTACTATCTGAATCCTGGTTCTGAACCTTTCTACATGCAGGTTCATGGAAAGGTTGTTTCCTATAACAACTTGGTAGATTTCACATCCGCAATTGGATTACTTTCTGAACTCGACAATCCCACATGTGTAATAATCAAGCATACAAGCCCCTGTGGTGTAGCTTCATCAGATAATATAGAAACAGCTTTCGATGATGCCTTTGCAACTGATAACCTCTCTGCCTTTGGTTCTGTCATGGGATTCAATCGAACAATCACTGACCCTCTAGCTAAGAAGCTCAATGCAATGTTTGTTGATGCAATCATTGCTCCAGGGTATGACCAAAAATCTGTAGAAATACTAACGAAGAAGAAGAACCTAATATTGTGTACCTTCAATGACTACACAATTCCGGAATTGACAATACGATTGGTTCCCAATGGAATTCTGGTTCAACCTACAGATACTCATGTGATTTCTGAAAAAGATCTTACGGTCGTTTCCGATAAACAACCCTCAGTTCAAGATGTGAAAGATCTGATGTTTGCATGGAAAGTCGTTAAGTATGCAAAATCAAATGCCGCAGTGATTAGTACTGGGGCAAAAACTCTTGGAATCGGAATGGGACAAACTTCTCGTATTGGCGCAGTTGAACTGGCTCTGAAACGAGCTGGTCAGCGCGTAAAGGGAGCTGTTATGGCATCTGATGCTTTCTTTCCGTATCGTGATTCAATTGATGCTGCTGTGGAGAAAGGTGTAACTGCTATCATTGCACCTGGGGGTTCAATCCGAGATAATCAGTCTATCACTGCTGCGAATGATGCCGGTATCTCTCTTGTTTGGTCAGGTGTTCGTGCATTCTTACATTAAAAGAAAAAGAGAACATTCCATGAAACCCTCATGGAATGTCGATTTGTTTTCTATAGAATTATGAACGAGTCATCAACCAGTATCTCTGATTCAGTATTGTTAGATACTAACTGGTACGCGGGTTGAATCATCTCTGAGGTGCTCTTCTTGGTGAACCTGAACGGAGCTTCAGTCTGCCGAATTAGTCCCATCTCAACAAGCTCTCTCAAGTCAATAGGCAACCATATAGCACTAAAGTGATCCTTGAGATCATAATGAGTCATCTCTTCTTTTTTCTCCAGTAATCTTAGTACCGGCTGTGCAAAGGTCTTCAGATATTCATCCAAGTAGTTCTCCATCTTCTCCAGAACACCACTTATAATTTCCCATGTCTTCTTGGGAGTATGAACCATATCCATGAAGATTGTCTTGAAGAACTCTGGATTGAACTCTAATGCTTGTACAGTAGACTCCCTGAGTGGTATCGCTCTGTTGAGTAGTACCTCAATGTTTGCCATCCGTCGAATCCCGGACATGATGAAGTTCAGAGCAAAGTGGGGATCTTCCTTCACATAGAGTGCCTTGTATGATTTGTTAATGAGGTCTTTACAGAAGATGTAGTTCAGTAGTAGGAGATCTTCAACATCTCTAGAACCAATATTATTGATATCCTCGTAGAAGTCCAGGATTGTATCATCTTTCGAAACGAGAAGTTTACTCTTAGAGAAGTAGGAGTGAAAAATACTCCCATCCTTGACTCTTTGTGTACCCTTTCTGAAGTGATCTCGAGTCACAACCTCTCCTTCCATGAAGACATCCTTCTCAACGAATCCACGATGCACTCTATATGGTTCATCTCGTGTGATCATCATGAAATCAATATCGGACTTTTCCCACACCGTATCGTAAGACAGACTCCCAGCGACCATAAGATTCAGAACATACTCGTCAGCCTCTGCTTTCTTAGTTAGTTCATCCATTGCACTCTGATAATCTGCTAACACTCTCGCTCTTTCAACATCAGCTGGTCCAATCCTTGTAGGTTGAACTTGACTGGGAACGAAAGAGTCCCAGCTAAAGTGGTATTGAGGTTCATTGTATTCAACAACGCCTTTTTTTGTGAGTTTCACCGGGGAAATTGTTCTACGCAGAATTCTTCTTCTATGAAGATGCTCTATCTCAAGGTAGTTTATTCCTCGTGGACTAAACTGTTGTAGAATGTCAGATTGGGTTGCTGTACCTCCCTGTTCTGAGATAAAGTCGAGAATCGGTCTATGTACATTAATATCAATCGAGTCCATGAATTCATATGCTAGTCGAAGTGCTTGTTCTACAGACTCCTTTGTCACTTCAGTGTCAATGAATTCATCAAAGACCTTGGAAAACAGATCTGGTTTGAATTCTCTTCCCCTAATGATGACCTCTCGAGGTGGCCAGACATCATTAAGATAACAAAGCAGGTATCCAAGCGTACTAAGCCCGTGAAGGAAGAAATGAAAGCTGTGTGCAAGATCTTCTTTGATAAAGAGATACTTTTCCGCCTTTTCAAAATCGTATCGAACACCTCCAAAGTAGGTAATCTGCAAAGGCTCTCTATCTCTCACGCCAACTTCCATATCCAAGGTCTTGTAGTAGTCTGTGAAGGAACAATCTCGGGAGAAGACTAATTTACTATATGTGAGGAACTGCATCATTCCCCTTCCTCTCGGATGCTGAATCCGTCTCATGAACTCGTTCTTATTGAATATCTGAACATCAATCGGAACACCGTACTCTATGAGTCGGGCTGTACGGTGCTGCCCTTCATCAACAATAACATAGGCATTGATGTTTGACCTCTCAGTGACTTCATCATAGGCCATGCTACCATAGATGATGATAGCAAGAACCCTCTTGTCCTCTTTCGCTCGTTCGATGAAGCGAGTAAGTGCTTCATCAAACTGCTTCCTGACTTGTGGATCTTCCATTTATATCAACTCGCCTTGACCTTGGAGGTCTCCACAACATTCTGCAAGAACTGACCTGTGTATGACTTCTCACTCTTGATGATGTCCTCGACTGTCCCTTCAGCAATGATCTCGCCGCCTTCTGCTCCGCCTTCAGGGCCGAGGTCGATCACCCAATCAGCAGACTTGATGATGTCGAGATGGTGTTCGATGACGATGACAGTGTTCCCTGCATCCACAAGTCTATTGATGGTCTTCAACAGCATCTGGATGTCCTCCATATGAAGCCCAACACTGGGTTCATCCATGATGTAGAGGTTATCCTTCAGCTTCTTCAGTTTACCAAGCTCCTTCGCAAGCTTGATACGCTGGCTTTCTCCTCCGCTTAAGGTGGGAGCTGGTTGCCCAAGCTTAAGGTAACCAAGTCCCAACTCCATCATGGTTTTTGTCTTGTGGTAGATGAGTCGAGTGTCCTTGAAGAACTTGCTTGCCTCTTCGACAGTCATATTCAGAACTTCGCCGATATTCTTATCCTTGTACTTGATCTCACGAACCTCTTCAGAGAACCGAGCTCCCTTACAGATAGGACAGACTGTCTGAATATCTGGCATGTATTGAAGTTCGATTCGAACGAGTCCTTCTCCATTGCACTCAGCGCAACGTCCCTCAGTTGAATTGAAACTGAACCGACCTATCTTGTAGCCACGTTCTTGAGCCATCTCAGTATCTGCAAATAGATTCCGAATCTTATCAAAGAATCCAACATAGGTTGCGGGTATACTTCGGGAATGTCTGCCAATGGGTGACTGGTCCACAATTCGGACATCTACAACGTTCTCGATTCCTTCTACCTTGTCCAGTTTTCCTGGAATGACACGAAGGTCTCTCATGTCATGGATAAGCTTCTTACCGAGGACATCTTCAATCAATGTGCTCTTCCCTGATCCTGATACCCCTGTGATACAAATGAAGACACCAAGCGGGAACTCCACATCGATTCCTTTCAGATTATTCTCACGAGCGTTAACCACGTTCAATGACTTGCCATTTGGTTTCCGTGCTTTCCCAAGATAGGGGATCTGCTTCTTACCTGTCAAGTAGTCACCGGTAAGGAACTTGGGATTCTCAATTATTTCTTCGTAAGATCCCTGTGCCATAATCATACCACCATGGACTCCGGGTCCCGGACCTATCTCTATGATGTTGTCTGCCTGTCTGATTGTATCCAGGTCGTGTTCGATCACAATGACCGTATTCCCTGTGTCCCTAAGTCGTTTGAGTATGTCTACGATTCTATTACTGTCACGCATATGGAGACCTATACTTGGCTCATCTAACACATACAACATGCCCATGAGTTCAGAGCCTAACTGAGTCGAGAGCTTGATTCTCTGAGCTTCCCCGGCGCTCAACGTTCTAGCGCGTCGATTGAGTCTGAGGTAGTAAAGACCGATGTCTTCAAGCAGCTGAATCCGTTTCCTGAGTTCGAAGATGACCTGATTTCCGGCCTTTTCTTTATCCTTGGGAATCTTGATGGAGTCTACATACTTGAGGAGATGATTGATGAAGTACTCGCCTAGTTCATCGATATTCTTTCCTTCCACCGTGACCAGCATACGTTGCGGGATGAGTTTCTTTCCCTGACAATCTGGACAGGTATGCTCAGTCATCAACTTTCGGTACCATTCATATCGCTCTCCCTTCTTTCTGTCATTTCTATAGTGTCTATCAATATAGTTACAGATTCCGAGAAACCGCACCTTCTGTCCAACATTGCGATGGCGATATTTGTTCGGCCAGTCTGGTGGCTCTTGAAGGATGAACTCTTCTCTCACACCAAACAAGATTTGGTCTTGGATATCCTTTGACAGATCCTGCCATGGAGTCTTTAAGTCGAACCCAAGGTGCTGACTTAAACTGTACGCCCAGTACTTCGCCCACCACTTTAGTGCTCCATCATTCATACCCTTTCTTGGGTCTACAACGACAAGCCTTGCATCTGCCTTCATCAACATTCCCATTCCAAGACATGTTTGGCATGCATTCTCGGGTATGTTAGCAGAGAAGGCTCCAGGGAGAAGGGTGTGCATTATAATATGGTGCTCCTTACATCCAAAATTCTCGTAGAATGTACTCGAGGTCTCGTTTGGAATCTTGTCCTCTGAGAACTCGAATCGGATGAATCCACTCCCTACCTGTTTGGCATTCTCTATTGATATTGCAAATTGGTGATAGAGGTCCTTCTTGATGATGATCCTATCCACTAAGACTTCGATGCGATAATCCTTCTCTTCATCAAGTTCTATCTTTTCGCTTATAGTGAATGGTTTACCATCAATCTGTATTCTCTTGTATCCCTTCTGTCGAATATCATCGAACAGATAGGGATAATCCTCATCATAGATCTTGTTTACAGGTGCAAGTATCTCAACACTAGTCCCTTCTGGGAGTGTCATGAGGTGATCAACAATTTGATTCGCGTTTCGTGTGTGGATTTTCTTATTGCAGTAGGGGCAATGAGCTTCACCAAGTACTGAGAAGAGGATTCTCATGTAACTTGAGATATCTGTCATGCTTCCAACTGTCGATCTTGGATTCTGTGTACCAGTTCGTTGTTCTATTGCGACCACTGGTGAGAGTCCAAGTATTGAGTCAACATCAGCTCGTTCTAGCATGGGTAGCATAGTCCGAGAAGTTGCTGACATAGATTCGAAGAACTTGCGTTGACCTTCTGCAAAAATAACGTCAAAGGCTAGCGAAGTCTTCCCAGAACCCGAAACTCCTGTAATGACAGTGAGCTGGTCTCTCGGAATATCCACGTCTATATTTCTAAGATTGTTAGTCCTAGCTCCTTTTACACTAATGTGTTCTCTCATGCATTCATGCCTCCCTACATCAGTTCAACCACATGCTTCCGTTCCTGGAGGTCAAAGACCGATGAAGGAGCAGTATGGCCTGATGATAGTTTGAGGTTTCTCACGATATGAGAAAGTGTTCTGAATCGGAAGTGAATCATATATAGGTGGTTTGGTCACAGTAAGAGAGTTGAATGAATAAAAGGAGGAAGAAACCCATCTCTTACATTATCGTGATGGGCTCTCAAATGTCTGTGTTAAAGGAAAACATTGTCTCCATAGAATCCTGAACCGAAGAATACTGGTCCAGCCCAAAGTCCAACTCCATCCCCGTCGTCATCGTACAAAGGTGTTTCTTGGTTATAACTATCATGGATTGCAGCATATAGGTATGCTTCACGCATGGAGATTTTTCCATCTTCCACTATGAAGTCCGCCCATGCATCTCCAACACCTCCAGGGAGTTGTGTTCCGATTAGCGCAGACATGAAGTGATAGGAGAATTCATCCCATTGACCTTCAGTATCACACCCAAAGGCGCTCTGTGCATGTGTGCAAGCTGTCATGATGACACGATTAGGTGCACTGATCTCAGGAATGACCTGCCCTGAGAAACACTGTTGCATGACGACGATCATATGATGACAAGTAATACTATCCAACCAACCTGCAATCTCTGTCTTATTCAGCCATTGGTCTCCACCATTTGGCAAATACGTGGAAAGTCCGGGTGTTCCACCGTGATTTGTTGTATAGAAGAAGAACGTATCTCGAGAAGTTAGTGTCTGATTCAGTTCTTGAAAGACTGTTTCCATTGCTGTTTGTGTTGCTGGGTAATCAACTGTCATATTTTCGTATTCTCCCACTCCATCTTTGTAGATTACATAGATATTTTCTTCTGGGTAACCATGCATCTTTAGAATCGCGTACATGAATACCAGATCATTCCAAAATCGATAGTATGCCTTATCTTCCTGCCATCCCCCACTATACAATAATGCATATTTCTGAGAAATGGGAGAAATTTCTGGAAGACCAAGACTTTCTAACACTGAGGAATCAAGTACTTTGTCTTCGAAAATTCCGTGATTAACCACTCCACTTTCATGTGGAGTATATCTACTATATCTTACCCCAAGTATTCCTTGATTTTCATTTCCCCATTCAGCAATTCCCTTCACATCACAACGCTCTCCAAGATGCTCCTTCATATCTACAGGTGGCTCTCCTGTAATCCAAACATAGTTACTAGGTTGAAGTGAGTTATTCAAAAACAAGAGAGTATCCTCGACCAACATTGGGAATCCTGCAGCTATTACATAGTACCCTGTGATTGTTACCACGTGCCCAATTATTGCAGCAGGGTTTTCAGTTATATCTCCTATATTCTGCGGAACATCTTCTAGCGGTATTGTTTGTTGATAGAACATGAAATAGTATATTGTTGCTGCGTTAGTCCCTATGAGAATTAGTACTAATGCTATAAGTGTAACCGGTCTGTTGGATTTTTTATTTCCTTTCTTCCCCTTTGACATATTTCCTAACCACTCAACAATTTTCTTGAATGAATGATTGGAATATCGTAAGGTCGATATAAGGACGTTGGGAATTTCCTTCTAATCATTACTCTTCGTGTAGTAATACGCGTTCCAAGAAACAGGATTTGTATATCCTAATTTTAAAGCCAGTTTAACTGATGCATTATTTGCTGCATCCCAATGTGGAACAAGATTGTTTTCTAAACCATATTCAATCAGTGCTGCAGAAACAACTGTAGCTAGTCCTTTTCTACGGTACTCAAGAGAATCATCAGTGTAAACTTGAATTTCGAATTCATCTAGAAACGGAAAAGGTGTGTATGCATAGCTAGCAAGTTTGTCCTTATCATCTAGTATACAGAATCCAATACCTGTATTGACTAGATTCTCAATAGTTCCGAAATACATCTGAATCTGTACTGCATATTCTGGATCGATCTGCGGTAGCACTTCTGTTTCTAGTTCCTTGAGCGTATATCCATCTGGGAGACTTTCCTTCAATCTTCTTAGGTGGGAGATGTCGAGAGTACTGTAATCTAGGTTTGTACGCTGATTTACGACCAATCTCTCTCTCCACTCTTTCCTTAGCAACTCGCTCCACTTTTCATCAGGAACAACAAAAATGGTGAGGGGTGGTAGCGTCTTGATGATCTCGATAGCTGAAGGATTTGTCGTATCTCCCGCAAGAAAAATCATCAAAGGTATCGAGTATATTGCAACTGAAGGTGATTCTGTATCATCTACAGTGAGGATTCCTATCCCCGAATGCCTGCATGGGTTGATGATACTCCGATATAAGAGGTGTGAATCAAATAATTGATCGACTTTCGCCCAATCATTAATCTCCAATTCTTCAAGCATTTACTACACCGAGATTTCAATGAACCAAATGGCATGTATTTACATCTTAGGTATTACCCTACTTGCCGTCTTCGATAAAATGATATCACCGCTGCTTCCAAAACACTATGAAATGAAAGTTCGAAGAGCTACAATGAATGATTCTAAGTGGATTCTCCATCACCGTGTTGAAATGTTCAAAGATATGGGTGAATCTGAAGAATCGTTGAGTGAAACAACAAGGCTTACCAAGCAATATCTTGAAGATGGCTGGACTAAAGATTACTTGTATTTCCTCATTGAAGATGATTCTAAGGTTGTTGGAGGTTGTGGTATTAGCACGTTTCGAATTCCTCCTAAATTTTCACAACCCACAGGTACCTATGCGTATTTATCCAATATGTTCATTGAACCTGAATATCGACGAAAAGGTCTGGGAAAAATGTTAATTGATTATGTTATTGGTTTTTGCCGCGTAGAGAAAATTGGGTTATTATTTCTTCATGCATCTGAAAAGGGTCTTCCATTGTACAGATTTCTTGGCTTTGATAGCTCAGAACGACTCATGCAAAAGAGTACAACAAGTTAGCTGAGGGAACTAGCTTATGGTTTATTAAGACCCTAATCAAGAGAATTCATTATGACAGAATTACAGATTGAAGAACTTGTACCAGGGACTGGAGCCTCTCCTACTCAGGGACAAACTGTAGTAGTTCACTACACTGGATGGTTAACTGATGGAAAGAAATTCGATAGCTCGGTTGACCGAGGTGTGCCTTTCGAATTTCAAATTGGTGTTGGGCAAGTCATCCAGGGGTGGGATCAGGGTGTTCTCACAATGAAAGTAGGTGGGAAACGAAAACTTATCATTCCCTCTGAACTTGCATATGGTGATCGAGAGGTGGGTGACGGATTGATTCCTCCAAACTCGACACTCATCTTTGAAGTTGAACTATTGGATTTGAAGTAGTCTTTAGATTTTTTTTCGAAAAAAAAGAACTCGATGAAAATAAATGTAAGAAGCTTGAAACGGTCGAGTCTTGAGCTTCTTTTCTCTTCTTATTCCTTTAAACTGCAATCAATTATTCACTTTGATAATCTCAGAAGTACCCTTGTGCCTTCTTGGCTTTTTGAGCTTCGCGAATAGTATCCGCATATGCTCTCGCTTTTGTCACTCTTTCATCATTAGGAT